>Ga0210405_10000733_pt1 | contig 41031 bp, 34 predicted proteins | sample IncBWH11MmetaG_FD_155492 | JGI IMG/M metagenome (GOLD analysis project Ga0210405, IMG submission 155492) | Forest soil microbial communities from Barre Woods Harvard Forest LTER site, Petersham, Massachusetts, United States - Inc-BW-H-11-M | ecosystem: Environmental > Terrestrial > Soil >... | reverse complement strand
ACCAGGTCATCGTCGGACCCCGGCAGCTCGCTCGCCAGCTGGCGCTCGGCTTCGCAGCGGCTGGCTTGCTTGCCGCCGCGGCAGTGTCGCCCCGCGGCGCGGCGGCCGCCTTGCCGCGGGCCGAGAAAGCCAAGCTGGCGCTGCAGGCCGACCAGTCCGCCTACGCCGCGGGCGCCACCGCCAAGCTCTCGGCGCTGGTCGCCATCGATCCCGGCTGGCACGTCAACAGCCACACCCCGACCTTCGATTACCTGATTCCGACCGAGCTCGAGCTGGACCTGCCCGCCGGCTGGGTGAAGGCCGTGGTCGAATATCCGCCGGCGCAGAAGAAGAGCTTCGCCTTTGCCGACGTCCCGCTCTCGGTCTACGACGGCGACGTCGTGATCCAGGCCCTGCTCAAGATTCCGGCCGGCACCCGGCCGGGCGTCTTTCCGCTGCGGGCGCGGCTGCATTACCAGGCCTGCGACCACGCCCAGTGCCTGCCGCCGGTCACCACCCGTTCCGAGCTGACCCTGACGGTCAGGGCGGCGGCGCGCGGCGGCAAGAGCGAGGCCGGCAAGCCAGGCGCGACCGGTGGGGCCGACAGCGCGGCGAGTGGCGGCACTGCGGTCGCGGCAGGCGGCGGCGACAGGACGGGCGGCGCGGCGGCTGCCGGAGCCTCAGGCGCCGCGGCAACGCCGGGAAGCGCGAGCGGTGCGGGCGGCCCGGGGATCCCGGTTCCACTGCCGGGCCATGCCCCGGTGACCGCGGCGACCTCTGGCGCCGTGTCACCGGGAGGCGCCGCGCCGGCCACACCGCGGGCGCCGCGCGCCGGCAGCCTGGCCGCCATGCTGCTCATCGCCCTGGTCGGCGGGCTGGTCCTCAATGCCATGCCCTGTGTGCTGCCGGTGGTGTCCCTCAAGGTCTTCGGCTTCGTCAAGAGCGCCGTGCACGGCCGCCGCGAGGTGGTGCGCGGCGCCCTCGCCACCGCGGCCGGGATCCTGGTTTCCTTCTGGGCTCTGGCCACCGTGGCCAGCGTCGCGGCCGCCGCCGGCGCCGCCGTCGGCTGGGGAGTCCAGTTCCAGCGCCCCGGCTTCGTCGCCTTCCTCGCCGTGGTGGTGACCCTCTTCTGCCTCAACCTCTGGGGGCTGTTCGAGATCCCGTTGCCGGGGGCGGCGCTGGCGCTGGCGCGCGCTGGCGGCGTCGGCGCCCGCGAAGGCCTGGCGGGCCATTTCGTCTCCGGCCTCTTCGCCACTCTGATGGCCACGCCCTGTTCGGCGCCATTCCTGGGCACCGCGATCGGCTTCGCCCTGGCCCAGCCGCCGGTGATCGTCTTCGCCATCTTTACCGCGGTCGGCGCCGGGCTGGCGCTGCCCTACCTGGTGCTGGCCGCGGCTCCCGGGGCCGCCCGCCTCCTGCCGCGCCCGGGCGCCTGGATGGAGACGTTGCGCGGCGTCATGGGCTTCCTCCTGGGCGGCTCGGCGGTCTGGCTGCTCTACGTCCTCTCCGCCCAGGTCAGCCCCGAGCGCCTGGCGCTGTTCGAGGTCGGCCTGCTGCTCGTCGCGCTCTTCACCTGGCTGCGCTCCCATGCCGCGGCCGGCCGCCCGGTCGCGCGCCGCGCCGCCGGTCTGGCCCTCGCCGCGGCCGCGGTCGCCGCGGTCGCGCTCGCGGCAGGCGGTGCCGGCAGCCAGGCCGCCGGCGCACGGCTGGCCGCCCAGGACAAACCCGCCGGCCTCATCGCCTGGGTCGCCTTCGACCGCGCCCGCGCCGAATCCCTGGCCGCCTCCGGGCAGCTGGTCTTCGTCGACGTCACCGCGGACTGGTGCTTCACCTGCAAGGTCAACGAGCGGTTGATCCTCGACACCCCCGAGGTCGCCGGCGCCTTCGCCGCCCACCACGTGCTGCCGATGCGCGCCGACTGGACCAACCGCAACGACGAGATCGGCCGCTTCCTCGCCGACCACGGCCGCTATGGCATTCCCTTCTATCTCCTCTACCGCCCCGGCCGCGAGCCCCACGTCTTCAGCGAGCTCCCCACCAAGACCGCCATCATCGCCGAGCTCGACGGCGCCGGCGCGCCGGCCACCCAGGCCCACAAGCTCTGACCGCGACGCACGGGCGCGGCGCCGCCACACGGCTCGGCACGGCCGGAGCAGATACGATGCGCGCATGGTCACCCTGCTGCGGGAGATCCTTCCCTTTCTGGTTGGCCTCTATCTCGCCGACTGCCTGACCTGGCTCGGCCGCGGCCAGGTCCTGATCGCTTCGAGCTTCGGCGCGGAGCCGCGCCTGCGGCAGGGCAGGCTCGCCCTCGCCGGCCTGCTGCCGCTCGACCAGGCCTTCGCGATCTCCCGCCGGGGCCTGGTGGCAACCGCCGAGCGGCTCTACCTGCCGCCGGCGGGCGCGCCGCCAGCGGCGGCCTTCAGCGAGGGGCGGTGGACCGCGCTGCCCTGGGAGGAGGCCCGCGGGCTGGCGGTCGACGGCAGGGAGCTCCGCTTCAGCGGCGGCAGGCACCTGCGCGCCGCCACCGCCGCCGAAGCCCGCGACGCGGCGACGATGGTCCGCGAGCTGCTGGCGCTGCCGCCGGGCGAGCGCGAGACCGCCGCCGGCGCCTGGAGCGCGCGAGCGCTCGACCCCGAGCCGCTGCTTGCCCGCCACACCGCCTTCCAGGCCGCCGTGAACCCGCTGGTCGCCCTTGGCTGGGCGCTCCTCTGCACCCTGTTCCTGGCGCTACCGCCGCTGGTCTTCCTGGGGGTGCCGCCGGCGTCGTTGACCGGCACCCTGCTGCTCACGGCGGCCGTGCTGTGGGCGGGGACGGCGGCGGCGGCGGGAGGTGTGGCGCGCCGGCTGCGGCGGCAAGGCTTGATCGGCGGCGACGGCGCGCTCTCGGCCATCTGCCTGTCGCTGGCGAGCGCGGCGAGGGCCGCGATTCACCTGGGGCACGACCTCCTGCACGGCTGCGACTTCCTCGCCGCCGCCGCCGTCCTGCTGCCGCGCGGCGCCGCGCTGCCGCTGCTGCGCGCCGAGCTGCACGGCGCCGCCTGGGCGGCGGCGAGCGGTGGCGGCGAGGGCTGGCGGCGCTTCTGGGAGGGTCGCCGGCATCGCCTCGGCGGCATCCTGCGCCACCTCGGGGCGAGCGAGGCGGAGGCGCTCGCCCCGCCGCCGCCGCGCAGCGCCGGGGCGGCCGGATACTGCCCCCATTGCGACGCCGAGTTTCCGCCCGGCCCCGCACACTGCGCCGAGTGCGACATGCCGCTGCTCATCTACCCACCGCCTTAGACTGCCGGGCGCCCGGGGAGACCGATTGCTTGACAGGCATGGGCCGGCGGCTCAATATGACTTTAGCTATGTAGTTTCTAGCTCCAAGGCAGGGTCGTGCCGCGGGCATCGATCGAGGTCCGCCAACGGCCGGTGCCGGAGGGCCTGAGTATGAGCACGTTGCAGCTTCCACCTCTGCGCCGTTTGCTTGCCATCCGCACCGACCGGCGATGCCTGGCGGCGAGGGTCCTGAGCCGTGGGCCCTGGGTGCTGATCCTCTGCGCCCTGCTGCAGACCCGCGCCATTGCCCAGGAAAGGCCAAAACCCTTCATCGAACCCTCGGAGACCCATTCCAAGACCAAGGTCCAGGCCTTGGTGGAGGAGAAACCCTTCCTGAACGGCAGGTGGGACACCCTGCCCACCGTCATGCCCATCAACCCGGTGCATGTCGCCCTGATGCACGACGGCAAGGTGCTGGTCATCGCCGGCTCCGGCAACGACCCCGACGACAAGAATCTGCAAGCGGCGGTATGGGACACCAAGACGGCGACGGTCAGGAGCTTCATCCTCGCCTATGACATGTTCTGCAGCGGTATGGTGGTATTGCCGAACGGCTCGCCGCTGGTGATCGGCGGCACCGTCAAGTACGACCCGTTCTTCGGCCAGCCCCTGGCTTCCACCTTCAATCCGGCCACCGAGACGTTCTCGTCGCTGCCGAAGATGAGCGGCGGCCGCTGGTATCCCACCGGCGTCGTGCTGGGCAATGGCTCCGTCATGGTCTATTCGGGCTTGAACGACACCGACGGCAGCATGAACACCACCGTCCAGATCTGGAGCGGCAAGGCGTGGACTGCCGCCGGCACCGCCTTCGCCAGCGTGCCGCTGTACCCGCGCCAGCACCTGCTGCCCGATGGCAAGGTCTTCGAGTCTGGCTCCAATCGCGACTCGCAGCTGTACGATCCGGCGACCCACGCCTTCACCACCGTCGCCACCACCATCTTCGGCGGCACGCGGGACTATGGCACCTCGGTGCTGCTGCCGCTGACCCCGGCCAACGGCTTCAAGCCCAAGGTGATCATCCTGGGCGGCGGCTCCCCGTCGGCGACCGACACCACCGAGCTGATCGATCTTTCCGTGGCGTCGCCGAAATGGGTTGCCGGACCGCCGATGGTCAAGGGCAGGATCCAGATGAATGCCACCATCTTGCCCAACGGCAAGGTGCTCACCTCCGGTGGCTCGGAGAAGGACGAGGATGCCACCACGGCGGTGAAGGCGGCGCAGCTCTACGACCCGGCCAGCAACACCTTCAGCTCCGCCAGCGCCATGGAGTTCCCGCGGCTCTACCACTCGAACACGCTGCTGTTGCCGGACGCGACCGTGCTGGCGGTCGGCGGCAATCCGGAGCGCAAGGTCTTCCAGCACGAGATCGAGATCTATTCGCCGCCCTACCTGTTCACCGCCACCGGCAGCCCCGCCAAGCGCCCCACCATCACCGCGGTGGTTCCCGGGGCCCTCCGTTACGGCGCGCCCTTCACGATCAGGACCCCTGAGGCGAAGGCCATCGCCTCGGTGGTGTTGATCCGCGCCGGTGCGGTGACCCACTCCTTCGACATGGACCAGCGGCTGGTGGGCCTGTCGTTCACCGCCGGTACCGGAGCGCTCCACGCCAAGGCGCCGGCAAACGGCAACCTGGCGCCTCCCGGCTACTACCTGCTGTTCATCGTCGACGACGCGGGAGTGCCCTCGGTGGCCAAGTTCGTCCACCTCACGCGCGGGGTCGTTCTCAAGCCGTAGCGAGAGTCCTCAGGGCGAGTGAACCATCATTTGGTCCATCGCTGTAACGACCTGCCCGCGCCGTGCGCCTACCTCTCGGACAGCCGATGCCAGGTTGCCGCCGGCGATGGCGGCAGCGGCCACGCCGGCGCGTTGCGCCGTCGAGGCTGGCCGCGGCGCCAAGGAGGGTACGACGATGCAGGGTATGGGGCTCAACCAGCTCTTGCTGTTCAACGCCGGATGGTGGGTGTTCGCGACCGCCGCATCCTTCGTGGCCGCGGTCCTGTTCTGGAACAAGGGGGCCACGCAGCTGACCGGCAGCCCCGTGGGTGGTTCCAGCATGGCGGTGAAGATGTCGGGCGCCGGGGCGATCTGGGGCATCACCCTGCTGCTGTTTTCCTACTTCCAACCGATGAAGGATTACGGCGACGCCAGCCGCATCGTGCTGATCACCACCGCGCAGGAGGCGCCGAGCGGTCCCACCCTCTCCTGGGTCAACAACGATCCCAACATCGTCAAGGCCCTGCAGGAGGCGCGCGACCAGTTCGGCGGCGCCGACCTGGGCCTCGAGCTGATCTATCGCAAGTCCGACTTCCAGCTCACGCCGGAGCCCGGCAACACCTTCGGCTACCCGGACCCCATCCCGGCCGGGTATTACGAGCTGAGGGTGACCAACGTCAAGACCGGCGCCAGGAAATCATGGGGCCTCGAGCTGGCTCCTCCCGCCACCGTCACACATTAGGTCCGACGCCAACGGCACAAGGAGGTCCGCCATGCGACGCGCACTCGTCCTCACTCCTCTCGTCCCCTTGCTCTTGATCGCGTTGGCGATCGCCGCCGTCGCGGCGCCCGCGGTCGAGGCCAGCGGCAAGGTGCTGCTCAAGAGCGGCGGCAGCCCGGCGCCGCAGGCGCTGCTCGAATTCACGGCTGGCGCCCAGAAGGCCCGCGCGGTGACCCTCGACGACGGCAGCTTTTACATCCCCAGCCTGCCGGCCGGCACCTACGCCGTGACGGTCCACTTCCGCGGCCAGGCCCACACTTTCCCCAACACCCCGGCGAAGAAGGGGCTGGTGTTCAAGATCTAGCAGCGTGTCTGGCGATCCGCCGCCGGCTCGTCAGGCGGTAAGATAGTTGCCGCCATGGAGCGAAGCGGATCGATCGAATCGGAGCTGCGCGCCTTCTTCGCCGCCAGGGCGGAGGCGGAGGGACTTGCCGCGGCCTACCTCTTCGGCAGTGTGGCGCGCGGCACGTCCCGGCCCGAGAGCGACGTCGACGTTGGAGTGCTATTTTCCGCTATCCCCCCGGCCGGCCTCGATGGTCTGGCCTTTCACCTCGAAGCCGAGCTCGCCCAGCTCCTCCGTCAGCCGGTCCAGGTCGTTGTCCTGAATCGTGCCCCGGTCGACCTCAGCCAGCGTGTCCTGAGAGACGGCAGGCTGCTTCTCGACCACGACCACGCCCGCCGCATCCGATTCGAAGTCAGGACGCGCCAGGAGTTTTGGGATCTCGAGCCCTACTTGCGCGAATATCGCAGGGTAGGAGGCGGTGAGATTGACCGGTCCTGACCTTGAGCTCATCGCCAAGCGTGTGGCTCGATGGCTGTCTACGGCGGGCGCCAGCCTGTCCGCGGCAGCCGCTGGTCAGGCGACTTCGTGCTCGTAGAATTGCAGGCACACACCGGACGGCACGATCATATGGAACTCACGTCGGCCCCAGGGCTTAAGCTCAAGCGGACCGACCTTCGCGGGAACCTCGCGGTATTCCTGGTACAGCGCTTCCAGATCGGAAACCCCGATGCTGAAGCTCGCGTTGTCGGCCCATACCCGGTCGTCGTTGACCACGAGGTTGAACGCGACGCCGTCTCGCCGGATGCCTGCCATGCCATCGCCCTGCCAGACGATCGAGAACCCCAGGTGGTCGGCGTAGAAGGCAAGCGCGGCCGGCAAGCTGCCGCCGGCCGGAATCAACGGCGTGACCGCGACGAATGTCGGCTTCATCGCCAGGAGCCACTGCCGCCCGCCATCGCCATCAAGGCGAGCCCAGCTCCCGTGTCAGCAACACGTTGATCAGCTTGGGGTTGGCCTTACCACCGGCCTGCGCCACCTGCTTCATCACCTGCGCCACGAGGAAACCGAGGAGCCCGGTCTTGCCGTTGCGGTAGCGCTCCACCTCCGCGGGATGCGCCGCGAGGACACGCTGGACGACGGGCAGGAGCCCGGGCCGCAGCTGTTCGAGCAGCTCCAGCTCCTCGGCCGAGAGCGGATCGGGGACCTTTGCCTCCTGCACCTTCGCCGGCTTCGCTTCGGGTGCCTTCGGCGCGGCGGGCGGGGCAGCTGCGACGGTTGCCTGCTTCTGGACCTCCTGGCCCCACGAGTCCCGCAGCGGCACGATGCGGTTGAACACGACCTGGCCGGGGCGCGAGTCGATCGGGTCGCGGAAGAAGTAGCCCTGCCGCTCGAACTGCAACCTCTCTCCCAGCCTCGGATCCATCGCCGCCGGTTCGATGCGGCTGCCCGTGAGAACTTCGAGGGACCGCGGGTTGAGGCAAGCCTCGAATCCGCCCTCTTCGAGATCCGGCCGCTCGACCCGGAACAACCGATCGTAGAGGCGCACCTCGGCCGGCAGCGAATGGGCGGCGGACACCCAGTGCAGCGTGCCCGGCACCTTGCGGCCGTCCGGGGCCGAACCGCCGCGGGTGGCGGGGTCGTAGGTGCAGCGGACCTCGACGACCTCGCCGCTCGCGGGGTCCTTGACGACGCTCTCGCAGCGGACCAGGTAGGCGTAGCGCAGCCGCACTTCGCGGCCGGGCGAGAGGCGATGGAAGCCCTTGGGCGGCACCTCCGCGAAGTCGTCCTGCTCGATATACAGGACCCGCGAGAACGGCACCGTGCGGCTCCCTTCCTTGGGCACGTCGTGCGGGTAGAACGGCGCGTCCAGCTCTTCGACCTGGCCCTCCGGGTAGTTCTCGATCACCAGCCGCAGCGGCCGCAGCACGCAGAGCACGCGCGGGACCTGGGGGTTGAGATCCTCGCGCTGGCAGTGCTCCAGCAGCGTCACGTCCACCGTGCTGTTGGCCTTGGCGACGCCGATGCGCTCGCAGAAGTCGCGCAGCGCCGCGGGCGTGAAACCGCGGCGGCGCAGGCCGGCGAGGGTCGGCAGGCGCGGGTCGTCCCAGCCCGCCACCAGCTTGCGCTCGACGAGCTCCAGCAGCTTGCGCTTGCTCATCAGGGTATAGGTGAGGTTGAGGCGGGCGAACTCGGTTTGCCGCGGCGGGTCCGGGAAGGGCAGGGAATCGACCAGCCAGTCGTAGACCTCCCGATTGTTCTCGAACTCGAGCGTGCACAGCGAGTGGGTGACGCCTTCGATGGCGTCCGAGAGCGGGTGGGCAAAGTCGTACATCGGGTAGATGCACCAGGCGTCGCCGCGGTGGTAGTGGGTGGCCCGTTTGATGCGGTAGAAGAGCGGGTCCCGCAGCTTCATGTTGGGAGCGGCCATGTCGATCTTGCCGCGCAGCACGCAGGCGCCGTCCGCGAGCTCGCCGGCCCGCATGCGGCGGAAGAGATCGAGGTTCTCCTCGACCGAGCGGTCGCGGTAGGGGCTGTTCCTTCCCGGCTCGGTGACCGTGCCCCGGTACTCGCGGATCTCGTCTTCGCTCAAGCTACAGACGTAGGCCTTGCCCTGTCGGATCAGCTCGACGGCGAAGTCGTAGAGCCGCTCGAAGTAGTCCGAGGCGTGGAAGAAGTTCTCCCCCCAGTCGAAGCCCAGCCAGCGCACGCCGTCCTGGATGGCCTCGACGTACTCCTGGTCCTCGGTCTCGGGGTTGGTGTCGTCGAGACGGAGATTGCAGGTGCCGCCGTTCTCCTGTGCCAGGCCGAAGTTGAGGCAGATCGACTTGGCATGGCCGATGTGGAGGTAGCCGTTCGGTTCCGGGGGGAAGCGGGTGACCACCCTGCCGCCATGCCTGCCGGCAGCGCGGTCCCGCTCGACCATGTCGCGAATGAAGTCGCGTCCGGGCACAGATGAAGTGGTGTCGGTCATTGGCGAGATCCCGTCAAGGCGGGCCATTCTACCGCCTCCAGCCGGCGCCAAGCTCGGTGCCGCACCCACCGCGAGATGAGGCCCTCCACCTTCGCCCTGGCCGCCGGCATCCACAGTGGCCATGCACCCATGTCCACCAAGCACCGGGTAACCGCGGGTCCGGCGGCGGGCGGGTAGCCGCGATTGACGGCAACATGGGTTTCAACCCATACTTGCCCATGGCCACCGTAGTCGACGGCGACTTCGAGTGGGATTCTGCCAAGGCCGAGGCCAACCTGGCGAAACACGGCGTCTCGTTTCCCGAAGCTGCGACCGTTTTCGCGGATCCCTTCGCTGTCTACATCGAGAATGAATCGGCAGAGGACCGCATGGTGGTCATCGGCACCTCGCTTCGCGAGCGCGTTCTCTTCGTGGTCCATGTCGAACGCGATGAACGAGATCGGATCGTCAGTGCACGCCGGGCGACGGCCGGCGAACGGGAAGTCTACGAAGCGAGAGGCCCATCATGAGTCAGGCAACGAAGCAGCGAGTCGAGCGTGAAGCGGAACCGGTAAGGGTTCTCGGCCGTGGGCTGCGCGCGCAGCGGGGAGTCCATCTTACGATGCGAACCCTACGCGAAGCGGCCGGCAAGACACAATCAGATGTGGCAGACGCGTCAAAGATCGATCAGGCGGACATCTCCCGCCTGGAGAGTCGAGAAAACTTCGCCGAGTGCCAAGTCTCCACCTTGCAGCGCTATGTAGCTGCCCTGGGCGGACACTTAGAGCTGGTAGCGGCATTTGGGGACAAGAAGATCGTCCTCTCCGGGGTGGCGCAGGCAGTCCCATCCGGCGAGATGCCACCAGCAAAGGGTTCGCCGTCGACAGCCAGCGGCTAATCGCCACCGGCAACCGCCTGGCGTTTCCGGGGCCGAACGCCAGGGCCGCGAAATGACCAAACCAGCCAGCGGCATGCGTCAAGGGCATGATGTTGCCGCCGGTTTCGCTCGTGCAGTCGATCATCGATATCGCCCTGACCATCTTGTGCGGCGAGCTGACATCAAGGGTGCTGAGAATCGTCGTGGAATGGGAAGCGCTGCAGCGAACTGAGTTCTTAACCCACTGAGAGCTGCCAGGAAGCAGGAGCCGCTTATGCCGATTGCCCCCTTGGAGTGATCCATGCCGAAAGACATCGTGGAAGCTCGACCTGCAGGACCGGAAAACTCACGACACTGGACCCGCAAGTCTCTGACGCCTACTCCCGCCACGAGGGCGGACGAACACCCAATTCGACGAGATGCGGTCCAGAACGCACGCCCTGGTCAATCTCCTCTTCAGACATTTCTCGCAATAACTTCCAAGAGCGTCGAGAGTAAGAGTCGCAGGTGACCATCATTTTGTTGCTAATAAATTGGTCGCAGCCAGAGTCGCTGGTTGCAAAAATCAAGTCGAACCTCTCCGGCAGGAACATGCCGTCGACGATGGGCGCCAGTCGCTGATTGTAGAGCCCGATGTTATCCAGATGCGAGTCAACTATTATGCCTTGCCACCCGGTCTCTAAGACCGCCTTGGCTGGACACAACTCGCCGTCGGTGGAGACTACACGGATCGTGGATTTCTGACCAAGTGGGACGAAGATCAAATCCAGCCGGCGCTCTGTCGCCAATTCTAGGATAAGTCGGACTAGGTGGGGCTTTCGTTCAACGCCACGCTTCTTAACAGGCGTAGAAACTCCCGAGTCAAGAACCGGCGTGAAAGGCTCAGTGTCTTCGTGGAAATCAATCTGCAAACAACTACCAGCATTTCCCTGCAACAGGAAGATAAAGCCATCCGCCGTGAACTCATCAGGCGCTCGCGGCTGAGCGCCGCGAGGAAAGCTGAGGCTCGGCGGAAGTAGCAACCTTGTGGTCGTAGTTCACCTCCTCTGGGTTGCCGCCAACTTTCCTCTTGTCACCGCTGACCTCTCCGCATCGCTTCGGGATGAAGAGCCACGAGAGCTTGATGGAAGGCACCATCTACACGGAGGAGACGCCCAAGGCAATCGATATAGTTCTCTCCAGGGAGCAGCCAAGGTTCAACCAACCTTTGGAGCGCCACTTGAAAAGCCGCGCTCCCCGAATAATACCGCTGGGTCTGTCCCAGCAGACGCTCGGCGGCTTCGACGAGACCCTCTTCGCGTCTCCGGTAAGAGGTCGCGCAGAGGATTGTGCTCAAGAACTGGATCGGTTGCGATTAGGTCACGCATATCCGCGAGCAGGTCTACTGCGGAACGCGAAGCCATGACGACCCCCTTCAGCTCCCCGGCATCGGATTGACCCTGGGGGACAGCCAGCCCCATGAGGTCGCATCGGCTGGCTTGCAGCCGACACTATCCGAGCATACCTCCTCTGACCTCCTTTATGAGCCGCATCATGCTGCCACCACGGCCGGCCAGGGCGGTCAGCCGGAGCTTCTGAGCCGCTCGTTTGGAGGTGGTGCGGCCGATGCGGATGGGCGTGGATAGCACGCCCGGCCGCTACTTCGCCCTACACCTGTAGTCTCTACAACAGGTTTATTCGTAGCTATTTACGATGGAGCCGACGATCGGGCTTTGAACGGCGCCTGCGCGTACTCTCGATCCCAGCATCGCTGCCTCCTTGCCGGGCTGAACGCCCGCTCTACTGACCGTACGGACGGCGCCGCCGCACGGCTTGCGGCTCGCCACTCCTCGCTTGCTCGGGCGGCGTACCTCGCGCTGCCTGCTCAGCCCTGGCCCATGCCGAGCCGCAGCAGTACCATGGCACGAGGGACAGGAAGATGAGCCCGAATCCGTCTCAAGAGAAGCAGGAGGTCAGCAATATGGACCGGAATCCGTCAATCGAGTCAGGCGAGGCGCTGCGCATCCCGGCGGGAGTAGACACCCTTGCGGGCTTCCGCCGCTGGTCCTCCAGCGACTGCTTCCCCGACCGCGGCCGCATCGATTTCCTCGCCGGCGAGCTGGAGATCGACCTGAGCCCCGAAAACCTCTTCCTGCACGGCGCGGCGAAGACCGCCCTGACCGCGGCGTTCTATGACCAGGTGGTGCGCACGGGCAGGGGTGGCGTCTTCGTCGACTGCACGCGCGTGGTGTCGGTGGACGCCCAGCTGTCGGTCGAACCGGATGTGCTGGCCGTGCTCTGGGATTCGCTGGAATCTGGCCGGGTGATCCGGGTGCCGGCCGCCGGCGGCGAGGCCGATTCCTTCATCGAGCTCGAGGGCGCCCCCGACCTGTTGGTGGAGGTGATCAGCGACAGCTCGGTGGGCAAGGACCGCCGCCGCCTGCCGCCGCTCTACGCCATGGCGGGCGTCCCGGAGCTCTGGCTGGTCGATGCGCGCGGGCGGCGCGGGCAACCCCGGCACCACCAAACCGCCGAGCTCGGCATCCACCACCTCGCTCCCGGCGGCCGCTACGTGCTGTCACCACCCGATCCCGAGGGCTGGAGCGAGTCACGCTTCCTCGGCCGCCGCTGCCGGCTGTGCCGGCGGTCGGTCCGGGATCTCGGCTTCACCTACGAACTCCAGCTCGCCTGATGGCGCTGCCTCGGGCAGAATCGCCGAGCGGCCCGGGCTGCCGATCGCCCTTGCCGCCGCGCTCGCAATCCGAGCCGCCGCGCCGCCGCCCGACCACCTCAGCCCTGCCCCATGCCGAGCCGGATCCTCTGGATCTGCCGCCGGTGGACCAGGTCGTGGCCGGCGAGCATGCGGATCATCCGGCGTGCGCTCTCCTTGCCACGCTCGGAGTGCATGCCGAAGCGATCTAGCCTGGCTTCCTGCCCCCGCGCCAGGCGCAGGTTGGCGGCCCGCAGCACGCGGATGGCTTCCAGGGCTTCGTCCAGACCGGCTTCGTTGTAACGCAGCTCGCGCGCCCACAGGTCCTGGTCGTAGGCCTGGATCTCGGGCTCGTCGTGGGTGAGGATCATGCGCAGACGGTAGCCGGTGATCATCTCGCCGTCGGCAAGGTGTTGCACCACCTCGATCACCGACCACTTGCCGGGCTTCTCGGGCTTGCGCAACGCCGCGTCGTCGAGCCCGGCGGTTAGCTCCCGCAGCGCCTGCGGCAGCTCCTCCAGCACCTCCAGGGGATCGCGGTCCCCGACCAGCTTCAGCAGGTTGGCGACATAGGCGTCGGCGCCGGCGCCGCTTTCGCCGACGGGGTTGCTGAACGTGGACATCGGGGAATCTCCTCTTCGAGAGCGAGCCCGCGGCGGGGTGGCGTCCTCAGGACTTTACCCGCGGCGAGGCCGGTTTGGCGTTCAATGCAAGAACATCGGCAGGTCCAGGACGCCGACGATCTTGGGGCGGTAGTTGGCGCGGTCGTAGAAACGCTCGACGTCCACCTGCTTGCTGCCGGCACGGGCGGTGGCGATCGGGACCGTGCTGTAACGGCCGCCGAGGATGGCGACCAGGCTGCCGGTCTCGCCCGCCATCACCAGGTCGGCCGCCAGCAGCGCGAAGTTGCTGGCCACCAGCCGGTCGAGCGCGTCCGGCGGCCCGGAGCGCATCAGATAGCCGAGGCGCTGGTAGATCACGCGGTCGCCGGTCCGCTTCTGCAGCTCATGGCGCAGCAGCCGGCCGACGCCGCCGAGCTCGCGGTTGCCGACGACGTCGGCATCGCCGGTCTCGACCGGCCGGCCACCCACCGGATAGGTTCCCTCGGAGATCGCGACCACCGCGTAGTTGCTCGGGTTGCTGCGCTTGTCCTCGGCCAGCAGCTCGACGATCCGCGCCGGCTCGAACGGCACCTCGGCGATCAGCGCGCGGTCGGTGCCGGCGAGGTAGGAGGCCAGCAGGCAGGTCTCGCCGGAGTAGCGGCCGAACAGCTCGACCACCAGGAACCGCTCGTGCGAACCGGCGGCGGTGCGCAGGTCGTGGATGAAGTTGACCGAGCGGGTGACGGCGGTCGAGAAGCCGATGCAGTACTCGGTGCCGAAGACGTCGTTGTCCATGGTCTTCGGCACCCCGATCACCCGCACCCCTTCGTCGTGCAGCCGGCAGGCGAAGGACAGGGTGCCGTCGCCGCCGATGGCGACCAGCGCCTCCAGACGCAGGAACTCGAGCACCTCGAGGGCGACGTTGGTGAGGTCCAGGCGGCCCTCCGCGTCGCGGCCGCTCTCGCGGCCACGCAGGTGCGCCGGCACGCTCTCCGGCTTCATCATCGCCGGGTTGATGCGCGAGGTGTGCAGCACCGTGCCGCCGCTGCGGTCGATGGTGCGGGTGTTGGCGCGGGTCAGCGGCCCCAGCCAGGCCGAGTTGTCGGCCTCCGGCGACGGCATCACGTTGAGCAGCGCCGCCCAGCCGCGCCGCAGCCCGATCACCTCCCAGCCCGCCTCCTCCATGCGGCCGACGAAGACCTTGATCGCCATGTTGAGGCCCGGCACGTCGCCGCCGCCGGTGAGGATGCCGATGCGTCTTGCCATGTCAGTGCAGGTTGGGTCCGCCGCCGGCGCGGGGCCGCGGGGGTCAGGCGGCGCCGTCGATCGCCGCCAACCGCTCGACCAGGTCCGCGACCCGGTTCGAGTAACCCCATTCGTTGTCGTACCAGGCGACGACCTGCACGAAGCCGTCGCCGTCGGCCTCGGTCGAGAGGGCGTCGAAGATCGACGAGTGCGGATTGCCGATGATGTCGGTGGAGACCAGCGGCGCCTCGCTGTATTCGACGATCGAGCGCAGCGGCCCGGCCGCGGCCTCGCGCACCGCCGCGTTCACCGCCGCGGCGTCGGGCCGCTCGCGCAGCCGCGCCGTGAAATCGACCAGCGAGCCGTCGGGCACCGGCACCCGCAGCGACATGCCGTCAAGCCTGCCCTTGAGGTGCGGCAGCACCTTGCCCACCGTCCGCGCCGCGCCGGTGGTGGTGGGGATGATGTTCTCGGCGGCGGCGCGGCTGCGCCGGAAATCCTTGTGCGGCGCGTCGGCCAGCCGCTGATCGTTGGTGTAGGCGTGGACGGTGGTCATGAAGCCTTCCTCGACGCCGAAACGGTCGTCGAGGATCTTGACCAGCGGCGCCAGGCAGTTGGTGGTGCACGAGGCGTTCGACACCAGCCGGTGCTCGGGCCGCAGCACCGCGTCGTTGACGCCGAGCACCACGGTGGCGTCCACCTCGTCCTTGGCCGGCACCGTCAGGATCACCTTTCTGGCGCCGCCGGCGAGGTGCTGGGCGATCTGCTCGCGGCTGGTGAAGACGCCGGTCGACTCGATCACCACCTCCACTCCGAGGTCCCCCCATGGAATTGCCGCCGGGTTGCGCTCCGCGGTCATGGCGATGCGCCTGCCGCCGACGTACAGGGCGTGGTCGTCGTGGCTCACCGCCTTGTCGAAGGCCCCCATGACGGTGTCGTGCCGCAACAGGTAGGCCAGCTGCCCGGTCTCGAACAGGTCGTTGATCGCCACCACCTCGAGGCCCGGGCGGTCGGAGAGGACCCGAAACACGCTCCGGCCGATGCGGCCAAAGCCGTTGATGCCGATCCTGGTCATCGCCCGGTCTCCTTGGCGCCGGCGGCCACCCGGGCGTCGATCTCCCGGAAGCGCCGGATGAGGTCCAGCAGCCGGTGAGCGTATCCCCAGCCGTTGTCGAACCAGGTGAGGGTCTTCGAGACGTTGCCCGCCAGCACCATGGTGGCCAGGCTGTCGAAGGTGCCCGAGGACTCGCGGCGCAGCGCGTCGGACGAGACGATCGGCTGGTCCTCGTAGTCGAGGATGCCGGCCAGCCGCCCGGCGGCGGCCTCGCGCAGCGTCCGGTTCACCTCCTCGACGGTCACCGGCCGCTCGTGCCAGCAGACCAGGTCCGCCGCCGAGCCGTCGGCCACCGGCACGTTCATCGCGAGCCCGGTCACCTTGCCGCGCAGCTCGGGCACCAGCCAGCCCAGCGCCTGGGCGGCGCCGGTCCGCTGCAGCACGACGTTCTCGGCGGCGGCGCGCCCGCGGCGCGGCTCGGCCGCCGGCATGTCGGCCAGGTGCTGCTGTTCGGAATAGGCCTGGACCAGGGTGAGGAAGGCGCGGCGGATGCCGAAGGCTTCCAGCAGCACCTTGGCGACCGGCGCCAGCGCGTGGATCAGCGGCGAGGCGAGGAAGACGATGCGCTGCTCGCCGCGCAGCTCGTCCTCGTTGAGTCCCGGCACCGCCGTGACGTCGGGCGGCTCGGCAGCCGGCGCACACAGGAAGACGCGCCGGGCGCCGGCGACGAAATGGCGCTCGAGCTCGGCGCGGGTGCGGCCGCCCCGGGTCGCGTCGACCACCGTGTCGATGCCCAGCTCGCCCCATGGGATCTCGCCGGGCGGCTTGTCCGGCAGCAGCCGCACCTGGCGGTCGCCGAGCCGCAGCAGGTCGCCGGCGACGGCGACCGGCGCCGGGAACCGCCCCAGGAGCGTGTCGAAGCGCAGCAGATAGACCAGCGCCGCCGGGTCGATGGCGGCGCTCAGCGCCGTCAGCACCAGGTCGTCGCTGTCGTAGAGCAGCCGGCACAGGTTGCGTCCCATCCTGCCCATGCCCACCAAGCCGATGCGGCTCACCCGTCCGAAGCTCTCCGGAGCCTGCGGGGTTGCCGGCGTGACCGGTGTCTCGGCCGCCTCCGGGTTCTCAGCCATCCAGGGCTCCCTCCCAGGAATTTGTCAGGGGCCGGCGCCGCGACCGCCCGCCGTGACCGCGGCCCGCGCCCCGCGCTCGAACGTTAGCACGCCGGGGCGGTCCTCATCTCGGATATCCTCCCCCGAGGCCCCGGTGGCCTGGAGGGAGGTCCGAGATGCGCAAGCTCCACTGGCGGGCAGCGGCGGTGGCGGCGGCGCTGGGGCTCGCGATGGCCGCGGCGGTGCCGGCGACGGCCGCGCAAAAGGTGTCGTTCCAGGATCCCAAGGACGACGACAACGGCCCGGGCAAGATCACCTATCCCACCGATCCGGTCTACAAGCCGGGGTCGTTCGACATGACCGGCTTCGATCTCAAGGTCCATGGCGACAGCGTCGACCTCGCCGTCGAGCTGGCGGCGAAGCTGGAAGATCCGTGGCACACCGGCAGCGGCTTCTCGGTCCAGATGGTGTTCGTCTTCGTCCGCGTCGAGCCCACCAGGAAGCCGCTCGACCGCAAGGCGCGCAAGGCCGCCGCCAAGGAAAAAGAGAAGGAGAAGGAGAAGGCGAGAGAGAAGGCAGGCGCCGGCGCCACGAAGGCGGGCGGCGAGGCGGCCGGCGCCGAGAAACCCGCCGCCGAGGCCGGGACGGCCGCACCGCCGGGCGCCGAGGCGCTGGCCGGCGAACCAGCAGCCGCCGACCAGGCCACCGCCGGCAAGCCTGCCGACGCCGCCAGTGCCGCAGGCACCGAAGCCGGCACCGCAGGCACGAAGGTCGGCACCACAGGCACCAAAGCCGGCGCCGCCGCACCCGCCGCCAAGCCCAAGCCGCACGGCTTCACCCAGGGCCTGCCCGGCCTCAACGTCCGCTTCGCACCCGAGGACGGTTGGGACCGCTGCATCATCCTATCGCCGCTGCCGGCGGCGCGGGTCAAGGCCGAGGTCGAGGCCAAGGCGCCAGCGTTGAAAGATGCCGTCGTCGTCCCGGCGCGGGTGAAGGGCTCCGGCCACACCATCTCGGCCACCATCGACCGCAAGGCGCTGGGCCCGCCGGGCGACGTCACCGATTGGGGCTACCAGGTGGTGATCGCGTCGAGCGACCCCTTTCCGGCGGCGGGCTCGCTGCTGGTTCGCAAGGTCAACGAGACCGAGAGCCAGCACCGTTTCGGCGGCGGCACCGACGGGGACTGCGGCCCCAACGTGCTGGACGTGCTGGCCGACGACGGCTCGGGCGATCCTGACGAGATCGCCATCCAGCACACGATGCTGCAATACGAGTGCAACCCGGACGGCACCGCCAAGCAGCTCGCCACCCTGAAGATGGTCCACGTCGACAAGGACGACGACGACGACAAGGACAAGGAGAAGGACAAGGACAAGAAGGACCAGGAGCAGCCGAAGGCCGGCGCCGCACCGCCGAGCGGCGGCCAGCGCTGAGGCGCGCCTTGCGCGTCTACCTGCGCCAGCCGGCGGCGAGCGACGAGGCGGAGCTGGTGGCGCTGATGCGCGCCAGCCGGCGCCTGCATCAGCCCTGGGTGTCGCCGCCCCTCGACGGCGTCGCCTTCCGGGCCTTCCTGGCGAGGGGACGGCAGCCCAATGCGCTGGCGCTGCTCGCCTGCCGCGCCGGCGACGGCGCCATCATTGGCGTTTTCCAGCTCAGCGAGATCGTGCGCGGTGCGCTGCAGAGCGCCTATCTCAGCTACTACGTCGGCGCTCCTCACGCCCACCAGGGCTACATGACCGAGGGCATGGAGCTCCTGCTGCGTCACGCTTTTCGGCACCTGCGCCTGCACCGGCTCGAAGCCAACATCCAGCCGGGGAACCTGGCGTCGATCGCGCTGGTCCAGCGCTGCGGCTTCGCGCTCGAAGGCTTCTCGCCGCGCTACCTCAAGATCCGCAACCGCTGGCGCGACCACGAGCGCTGGGCGCGGCGCGCGGAAAGCTGGCGCCGGCGGACGCCGGGATAGAGCGCCACCCCTGGGGCCTACGCTCCCTGCGAGCGCGACGTCTTCAGGCCGCCGAGCAACAGGCCGCTGCCGAGCTGCTGCTCGATCTCCTCGGCCGGCAGCGGCCGGCTCGCCAGGTAGCCCTGGTACTCGTCGCAACCCTGGGCGGCGAGGAACTGGAACTGCGCCTCGGTCTCGACGCCTTCGGCGATCACCGTCAGGTCGAGGCCGTGCCCCAGCTCGATGATCGCCTTGACGATGGCTTGGCCGGCCGGGCCGCCATCGATGTCGCGCACGAAATCGCGGTCGATCTTCAGGCAGTCGATCGGCAGCTGCTTGAGATGCCCGAGGGAGGCCTGGCCGGTGCCGAAGTCGTCCATCGAGATGCGCACGCCCAGCCGGCGCAGCGCCGCCAGCGTCGCCACCGTCTGCTCGAGGTCCTGCATCGCCGCGCTCTCGGTGATCTCGAGGTCGAGGTAACCCGGTTCGAGGCCGGCGTCGCGCAGCAGGGCCGCGATCGCCCGCGGCAGGCCGGGGTCCTGGAAATGCCGCAGCGACAGGTTGACGGCGACGCGGATGCCGGGCAGGTCGCCGAGATGCCACTCCTTGAGCTGCCGGCAGGCGGCGGCCAGCACCTGATCGCCGATCGGGATCACCAGGCGCAGCTCCTCGGCCAGCGGGATGAACTGCGCCGGCGGCAGCAGGCCGCGCTGCGGGTGCCGCCAGCGCACCAGCGCCTCCATGCCCACCGCCATGCCGGTGGCGAAGCTCACCACCGGCTGGTAGAGCACGTCGAGCTCACCGCGCTCGATGGCTCGCCGCAGCTCGCTCTCGAGCGCCAGCCGCGTCACCGCCCTGGCATTCATCGCCGGCGTGCAGAGCTGGTAGGTGTGGCCGCCGAGCTCCTTGGCGCGGCGCATGGCGAGGTCGGCGCTGCGCAGCAGCGACTCGGGATCGGCGCCGTCGGAGGGAAAGAGGCTGATGCCGATGCTGGCGGTGACGTACAGCGGATGCTCGCCGGGGTCGACGAAGTCGAACGGCGCGGCGATCCGCTCGAGCGCGGTCTGCGCCACCTTGGCGGCCTCGCCGGCGCCCGCGTTGTACTGCAGCAGGAACCCGAACTCGTCGCCGCCGAAGCGGGCCACCGTGTCGCCCTCGCGCACCATCGCTCCCAGGCGCGCGGCGACGCCGCAGAGCACCTGGTCGCCGCGACCGTGGCCGAGGGTGTCGGTGATCACCTTGAAGCGGTCGAGGTCCAGCAGCAGCACCGCCACCCCGGTCTCGGTGCGGCGGGCCTTGGCGACGCTCAGCAGCAGGCGGTCGAGGAAGAGCGCCCGGTTGGGCAGCCCGGAGAGGGAGTCGTGGAAGGCTTGGAAGACGATCTGGCTCTCCGCCGCCTTGCGGTCGGTGATATCCAACAGGGTGCCCTCGATGAGGTCCGGATCGCCGCCCTGCGCCGGGCGCCAGGTGGCGTTCTCGAGGATCCACAGGACGCTGCCATCCTTGCGCCGCAGCCGGGACTCGCAGCCGGTGAGCTGGCCGGCCGCCGCGAGCCGGGCGACGAAGCGCTCGCGCTCCGCCGGATCGAAGTAGAGATCGCCGACTCCGGCGCCCATCAGCTCTTCCACCGAGCCGTAGCCGAGGAGCCGGGCGAGCGCCGGGTTGCACTCGCGGAAGCGGCCGTCGACCGAGGTGCGATAGATGCCGGCCAGGGTGCGGTCGAAGAAGGCGCGATGGCGCCGTTGGCTCTCGGCCAGCGCCGCCCGCAGGCGGCCGGCCGCGGCGGCGAGCCTCGCCGTGTTGAAGGCCGCCGCCGCGGCCAGCAGGGCAGCCGCCGCCATCAGCGCCGGGCGCGGCAGGCCGGCGACGCCCCGCTGGCCCCTGGAGACGGCCAGCGTCAGGGCCGCCGCCGCCAGCGCGACGCACAGCAGGACCGGGATCAGGAAACGGCTGATCGACAGCGTCGGCGGCTGGGGTGCGGGCGGTCCCGCACGCCGCTCGCCGGGGGTGGGTCGAGTTTCCACGGACCGATGCTCGGCTTGGTTTAGAGTCTTCTCTGGTCGCGCAATTGTACTCGAAACCACCTGGCGCGCGCCCCGCCGCGGTCTCAGGGCTCGCGGGGGGCGGGCGGAGCGAGGAGCTCCCGGGCCAGCGCCGCGATCGACAGCGGCGCGCAGCCTTCGGCGTTGTTGTTGACGGTCAGCAGGAAGCGGCGGCCGGCGGCCAGCGCCTGGCGCGCCAGCTCGGCCCAGGCGCGGCGCGCTGCCAGGTCGGGAGCGGCCAGGCGGTTGAAGGGCGCGAAGCGTTTGCCGGCCGCCTCGTAGGTGGCGCCGCCGCCCAGCAGCCAGCGGCCGACGGTGAGCGGCGCGGCGGCGGCGGCGGTGAGGTGAGCCTGGACGCGGACGTCCGGCATCCGCGGATGGACGCTCAGGCAGTGGCAGGCGCCGGCGCCCGCCAGGGCGGCCGCGTAGTCGGCGGTCAGCAGCTCGCGGTTGCGCAGCTCGACCGCGTAGAGCGGCCCGCGCGGCAGCGCGGCCAGAAAAGCATGCAGGCGGGCCGCGAAGCGGGCCGGCGGGCCCAGCTCCTGGGGAGCGAACTGGAACAGCAGGGCGCCACCCCTGGCGCCGAGGCCCGCGGCATAGGCCGCCACCACCTCGCCGGCGGCATAGCCGGCGTCGAGGAAGCGCGGGTTGGGTTGGCCGCGCTCGGCGCCGTAGCGAGGGTGATCGGGGAAGCGCGCCAGGGTGCAGGCGTCGTGCGCCTTGACCAGGAACAGGAAGTCCGGCGGCACCACCGCGGCATAGGCCGCGAGCTCTGCGGCGGGCAGCGGGCGGTAGTGGGTGCGATCGATGCCGGCCGCCCGCAGCAGCGGGTGGCGGGCGTAGGCGGCGAGGCCGTGCCGCGCCAGACGGGCGACCGGGTAGGCGCGGTCGTAGACCAGGCCCGCCCAGCCCGGGAAGGACCAGGTGGAGCCGCCGAAGTGGAGCCCTGCCGGCAGCCGGCGGGCGAGCTCGGCGACCTCGACCGGCACCACCGCGGCGCCCACGCCGGCGGTTGCCGACCGCGGCGGTGCCGCGATGCCGCCGGCGGCACGGCCCGCTGCCGCGGCACCATCCGCTCCCGCCGGACTCGCCGCTGCCGCGGGTCCGTCTCCGAACAGAGGCAGCTGGCTGTCGCCTGCCATGGATCCGCCCCCTCCGGCGCGGCGGCTACTGCATTCGCTCGACCCTGACGTCCGGATCGCCGTCACGGTCGCGGGTGATGGTGAGCTGCCAGGGATTGCAGCAGACCTCGCAGTCCTGCACCATGGTGCCCCAGACGTCCGGCTCGACGGCGATCTCGACCCGTTCGCCGCAATAGGGGCACTGCACCTCGATCGGGACGTTCCAGTAACCGTCGCCGCTCAAGCGCCCCGCACCCGTCCCTTGCTCGGCGGCGCTGCCGTCTTCGTCGCCGCCGTCTTGGCTGCCGCTGTCGTCGCTGCCGCCTTTCCCTTCCCCTTCGCCGCTGCCTGCTGCTTCGCGGGTGCCTTCGCCGCCTCGCTCTTCGCTCCCCGCCCGAGCCGGCGCACGATCTCGAACTCGCGGGCCGCGACCGGCTGCACCGACAGCCGCGAGCCCTTCCGCACCACAATCATGTCGGCGAGGCCCGGCGTCGCCTTGAGCGCCGCGAGGCTCACCAGCGCCGGGAATCTCTCGACGAAGGCGATGTCCACCGAGTACCACGTCGGATCGGCTGGATCGCTCTTGGGATCGTGGTACTTGTGCCCGCGCTTGAACGCGAACGGGTCGGGATAGCCGGCGCGCACCACCTCGGCGACGCCGCTGACACCCGACGGCTCGGCGTTGGAGGCATAGAAGAGGACGCCGTCGCCGACCCGGAGCTCGTCGCGCAGCAGGTTGCGCGCCTGGAAGTTGCGCACCCCCTCCCAGCTCGCCGTGCCGTCGCGCTCGAGGTCGTCGATGCTGTAGGCCCCGGGCTCGCACTTCAGCAACCAGTACCGTTTGCCCGCCATCGCGTCCTCCCCTGGGTCTTCCCGGCGTCACCCTCGATCGCCGGGCGTGTCGTCGCGACCGGCAAAATCATAGCGCTCCGGCGCCCATCGGCGCCCGCTGTGACGTTTGCCACATCGCGCGGGGCGCCACCACGGTACGCTTGGGACCATGGCGCCTGCATCGGTCCAGCCATCCGGTCGCCGCTTCCTGCTGGCGGTGGCATTGCTGCTGACCGCCGCCGCGGCCCCGGCGACCGCGACGGCGATCACGGTGACGGTCGACCCGGGAGCCGCGCGGCACCCGATCAGCCCGCTGATCTACGGCGTCAACTTCGGCGACGATGGCCAGGCCGCCAGCCTGCGCTGGCCGGTGCGGCGCTGGGGCGGCAACGCCACCACTCGCTACTCGTGGCAGGACGACATCGCCAACGACGCCAGCGACTGGTTCTTCTACAACGAGCCGAACGACAACTCGGATCCGCAGGCGCTGCCGAACGGCTCCGCCTCCGACGTCTTCGTCGGCGCCACCCGGGTTGCCGCCGGCGAGCCGTTGATCACCGTGCCGACCATCGGTTGGACGCCGATCGACCGCACCCGGCGCTGGGGGTTCTCGGTGGCCAAGTACGGCCCGCAGCAGGCCACCGAGTGCACGGCGACCGGCAACGCCTCGTGGTGCAACCCCGACGCCGGCGACGGCCTCCATCCCGACGGCACGCCGATCACCGGCAACGATCCGCGCGACACCTCGCGCGCCATCGACCCGAGCTTCGTCACCGGTTGGATGGGTCACCTGGCGGGGATCGCCGGCACCGCCGGCAACGGCGGCGTCCATCTCTATGCGCTCGACAACGAGCCGACGCTGTGGAACAGCACTCACCGCGACGTCCATCCGCAGCCGACGACCTATGACGAGCTGTGGCAGAGCAGCCAGCAGGTCGCCGCCGCGATCAAGGCGCAGGACCCGGCGGCCCAGGTGCTGGGACCGGCGGACTGGGGCTGGTGCGCCTACTTCTTCTCGGCCGCCGACGGCTGCCAGGCGGGCAGCGACGCCGCGGCCCACGGCAACCTGGCGCTGACCGACTGGTACCTGCTGCAGGCGGCCAACTACCAGGCGGCGCACGGCGTGCGGCTGCTCGACTACCTGGACGTCCACTACTACCCGCAGGCCAACGGCGTGGCGCTCTCCGACGACGAGTCGCAGGCCACCGCGGCGCTGCGGCTGCGCAGCTTGAAGGGGCTCTACGACCCGACCTACGTCGACGAGTCGTGGATCGGCCAGCCGGTGGATCTCATCCCGCGCATGCAGGCCTGGATCGCCGGCAGGCTGCTGGGCACCCGGCTGGCGATCTCCGAGTACAACTGGGGCAACGACAATGGCGCCAGCAGCGCCCTGGCGCAGGCCGAGGCGCTCGCCATCTTCGGCCGCGAGGGCGTGGACCTCGCCACTCGCTGGGTGGCGCCGGCGGCGGGCAGCCGCGTCGAGGACGCCTTCCGGATGTATCTGGACTACGACGGCAAGGGCGCGAGAGTGGCCGGCGACAGCGTGCAGGCGGTGAGCTCGAACGTCGACACGGTGGGCGCCTATGCGGTCGCCGGCGCCGGCTCGCGGCTGCACCTGCTGCTGTTCAACAAGGACTTCGTCAGCCACACGGTGCAGGTGCAGGTCGCGGGCTCGCCGTCGGCGACGCTGGCGCTCTACGAGTTCGACGCCGTGAACCGCTTCGGGCCGGCAGGGACCGCCGCGCTCGCCGCCGGCGGCGTGACGCTGACCTTGCCGGCGCTCTCGGCGACCCTGGCGGTGGCCCCTGCCAGCTCTGCACCCGGCCCGGCCCGTTTCTACACCCTGCCGCCCTGCCGGGTGCTCGACACCCGCAACCCGGCCGGCGCCTGGGCGGGCCCGGCGCTGGCAAGCGGCAGCCAGCGCACCTTCGCGCTCTCCGGCCGCTGCGGCGTCCCCGCCACCGCCCGCGCCGTGTCCGCGAACCTCACCGCGATCGGCGGCGGCACCGCCGGCGACCTGCGGGCCTTCGCCGCCGACCTCGCCGGCGCGCCGCTGGCCAGCATCGTCAACTTCCCCGCCGGGCGGGTCATCGCCAGCAACGCGGTCGTCGCCGTCTCGCAGGACGGCAACGCCGCGATCACCGTGCAGACCGACATGAGCGCCGGCAGCGTCCACCTCGCCCTGGACGTGAACGGGTACTTCCAATAGCCGTTGAACAGCTGGTTTCAATAGCCGTTGAACGGCTCCGCCCTCGCGCTTCAATAGTGGTAGCGGGCCTGCAGGAAGACGATCCTCTCCCGGCTCACCAGATAGACCACGCGGTGCTCCTGGGTGAGGCGGCGCGACCAGGCGCCGGCCAGCAGGTGCTTCAGCGGCTCGGGCTTGCCGGCGCCCTGGAAGGGGTCGCGCAGGACCGCCTCGACAAGCAGCAGGACTCGCAGCGCCGTCTTGCGGTCGGTCTCGATCCAGTGACGGAGGTCCTCCAGGAACTCGCGCTCGAACAGCGCCTCGCGCCTGGATGGGTGGTCCGCTTCACTCTTGCCGCCCAAGTCCCGTCTCGCGCCGGAGCTGCTCCACGGTCTTGCGCTCTCCTTCGCCCGACCTGGCCCGCTCGAGGGCGGCGAGCAGCCGCTCGGCGTTGCGCGGCGAACGCAGCAGGTGCGCCGTCTCGGTCAGGGCGCTCAGCTCCGAGGCGGCGATCATCGCCACCGCCTCGCCCTTCCGGCGGCGGATCACCACCGTCTCGCGGTTCTCCGCCACCTCGTCCAGGAGCTTGGCCAAGCGTGCGCGCGCGCTGGTGTAGGTGGTTTCGATCATACCTCAACCTGTCCACTGCCACTGTACAACTCGCTCCCTCCAGCGTCAAGGCCGCGCCGGCGGCACGTAGATCTTCGGCAAGTCCAGCTTCGCCGCGGCGTCGTTGAGGGCGACCAGGTCGCCGGCCAGCAGGCGCTCCAGGTCGGCCTGACGGGCGGCCAGCTCCTGCTGCTGCCCGGCGAAGACTTCGCGCATGCCCTGGGGGGGCGGGCCGTCGCCGCTGTCGAGCCAGTCGAGCAGCGGCGACAGGCGCGAGTACAGCTGCGCGCCGCCGCGCTGCGCCAGGACGTCGTAAGTGATCTCGGCCTTCGGGTTGTGCAGCCTGGCCTCGAGCGCGTCGAGCTGCCGCGCCAGCTCGGCCGCGCCCTTGACCAGCGCCTCGGCACGCGGGTCCGTCTTGATCAGGGCGTTGCGGGCGAGCAGCTGCTGGCGGACCTCGCGCAGCCGCACCACCGTCCTGGTCAGGCTGCTGATCGCGTCCCGCACCGCGAGAGCGAGCTGCAACTGCGCCGCGAGGTCGGCCTGCGAGGCGGTGACGCGCGGGTCCGGGCGCACCGTCAGCGGCATCGTCGAGACCTTGCCGTCCACCGTCAGCCGGACGGTGTAGCTGCCGGGCACCGCCTCCGGCCCGTGCGCCGGATAGCCGGAATCCAGCGTGGCGTGCGGGATCAGCTCGGCCCCCGCCCAGCTCAGGTCCCAGACCGCGCGCTGCACCCCCGGCTCCTTGGCGATCAGCCGCCGCTTCAGGATCGGCTCCTCGTCCTCGGGGCTCTCGCTGACGCCGATCGGCTCGATCGCCTTGCTCGACAACGTCGTCACCACCGCTCCCTTGGCGTCGAGGATCTCGATCGTGACCTCGTCCTTGGGCGCCGCGGGCGCGGCATCGAGCTGGTAGTAGATCGACGCGCCGTGCGCCGGGTTCTCGCCGGTCCAGCCCTCCGGCCCCTGGTGTAGGTCCCAGCGGACGGCATCCGGCACCGCCAGCAGGCGCGCGCCGGCATGGCGGTCCTGGCCGGCGGCGGCGGTCAGGGCATAGAGCGCCGGCAGGTGGTCGAAGATCCAGAACGAGCGCCCATGCGCGGCGAGCGCCAGCTTGTCGTCCTTGATCACCAGGTCATGAACCGCCACCGCCGGCATGTTGAGCCGCAGCGCGTGCCAGCCGGCACCGTCGTCGGTCGAAAAGGCGACGCCGTGCTCGGTGCCCAGGAACAGCATGCCTCGGTGCCCCGGGTCCTCGCGCACCGCGTGCAGGAACAGGTCCGGCGGCAGCTTGCCGTCCAGCCGCCGCCAGGAGCGCCCGAAATCGCTGGTCTTCCAGAGATAGGGATGGAGGTCGTCGAGCCGGTGGGCGTCGGCCACCACGTAGGCGGTGCCGGCGTCGAAATGGGACGGCTCGATGCCGGTCACCGTCGCCCACTCCGGCAGCCCTTGCATGCCGGCGGTGACGTCGGTCCAGCTCTTGCCGCCGTCGCGGGTGACGTGCACCAGGCCGTCGTCCGAGCCCGTCCAGATCACCCCCTTGGCGACCGGCGACTCGGCCACCGCGAAGATGGTGCAGTAGATCTCGACGCCGGTGTTGTCGCCGGTGATGGGACCGCCGGCCCAGCCCTGTTTCGACTTGTCGTTGCGCGTCAGGTCGGGGCTGATCGCCGTCCAGGTCTGGCCGCCGTCGGCGGTGCGGAAGAGCACGTTGGCGGCGTGGTACACCACCTTCGGATCGTGGGGCGACAGCGCGATCGGCGCGGTCCACTGGAAGCGGTACTTGAGGTCCTCGCCGCCGTGTCCCGAAGGGTTCTCGGGATAGATCCCGACCACCTGCGACTCGCCCGTGCGATGGTCGTAGCGCGACAGGTAACCGCCGTACTCGCCGGCGTAGACGACGTTCGGGTCGGTGGGATCGGACACCACGAACCCGGCCTCCCCGCCACCCACCTCGTACCAGTCCGCGTTGGGGATGCCGCCGATGGTCAGGCTGTCGCTGGGACCTTGCGCGGTGCCGATGTCCTGCAACGCGCCGGCGACGCGGAACGGCACCCGGGTGTCCGCCCAGACGTGGTACGGCTGGCCGAGCGGCAGCGCCGGCGCCGTCCAGGTGGCGCCACCGTTGGTGCTGATGTCGACGCCGCCGTCGTTGCCGGCGATGATCCGCCTGGGGTTCTTGGGGTCGATCCAGACGTCGTGGTGGTCGCCGTGGTGCATGGCGACGTGCTGGAAGCTCTTGCCGCCGTCGATGCTGTGCAGCATCGTCACCTGCGGGCACCACAGGTCGTCGGGGTTGCTCGGCGACACCGTCACCACCGTGTAGTAGAAGGCCCGCTGCCGCAGCTCGTGGCTGCCGTTGATGCGCGTCCAGGAATCGCCGCCGTCGTCGGAGCGGAACAGGCCGCCCTCCTCGGCCTCGATCAGCGCGTAGACACGGCGGCCGTCCGAGGGCGCCACCGCGACCCCCACCTTGCCCCAGATCCCCTCCGGCAGTCCCTTGCCGGTGAGCTGCTTCCAGCTGTCGCCGCCGTCGCGCGACAGGTAGAGACCGCTGCCGGGGCCGCCGCTCTGAAGCGTCCACGGCCGGCGGCGGACCTGCCACAGGCCGGCGAAGACCAGGTTCGGGTTGGTCGGGTCGATCGCCACGTCGGAGGCGCCGGTCTCGGCGTTCTTCCTGAGCACCTGCTGCCAGCTCTTGCCGCCGTCGCGGGTGCGGTAGACGCCGCGCTCCGGATTGGGGCCGAAGCCGTGGCCCAGCACGGCGGCGAAGGCGACGTCGGCGTTGCGCGGATCGACCGCCAGGCTGCCGATCTGGCCGACCAGCGCCAGCACCCGGTTCCAGGTCTTGCCGCCGTCCACCGACTTGTAGATGCCGTCGCCGGGCGCCGCGTTGCCGCGCAAATTGGCCTCGCCGGTGCCGACGTAGAGCACGTTGGGGTCGGAAGGCGCCACCGCCAGCGAGCCGGTGGAGGTCGCCGGCTGCTCGTCGAAGATGGGGCTCCAGCTGATGCCGCCGTCGTTGGAGCGCCACACCCCGCCCGAGGCCGAGGCCAGGTAGAAGACGTTGGCGTTGCCCGGCACGCCCGCCACCCGCGACACCCGCCCGCCCCAGGCCGGGCCGATCGAGCGGAACTTGAGCGCCGCGAGCCCGGGCGGGTCCTGCAGGCCGTTGAAACCGCCCGGCCTGGCGGCCTCCGGCGGCGCCTCCGTCGCGGCGGCCGGCGCCGTCGCCGCCGCCGCGGCGAGCAGCGCCATCGTGGGCAGGACGGCGAGGAGCGCGAGCGGCGCCAGGGTGGCAAGCGCGGCGCCGACCAGGCGACGGCGGCCGGACGCGGACGCAGGACGACGGCGGATCGACTGGCTCATGCGGGCACTCCTTGGAGGGTTCGCCGGCCCCTCAGGCGGCGAAGGCGCGGATCATCTCGCCGAGGCGGTCGAGGCCGCGGCCCACCTCGTCGAGGCTGGGGCCGAAGGAGAGGCGGGCGTACTGGTGGAAGCGGGAGAGCCGCTGGGCGCGGCGGTGGCCGGGGTTGACGTCGAAGAACAGTCCCGGCACGGTGATCACCCGGTGCTCGAGCGCAGCGCGAAAAAACGCCATGCCGTCGGCGATCGGGTCGGGCAGGTCGCGCACCGACACGAACGCGTAGAAGGTGCCGTCCGGTTCGCGATCGAGGATCATGCCGAGCTCGCGCACCCGGCGCAGCATCAGCTGCCGCTTGACGGCGAACGCCTGGCGGATGGCGGTGCCCTCGGCCAGCACCCGCTGCGGCTCCATCAGCTGGATGGCGGCGCGCTGCAGCGGCTTCGAGCCGCCGCCGTCGAGGAACGAGCCGGCGCTCTCCACCGCCTCGATCACCTGCCGCGGCCCCACCGTCCAGGTGATCCGCCAGCCGGGATAGCGCCAGTTCTTGGTCAGCCCGTCGACGATCACCACCGGATCGCGATCGACGTCCTCGACGTAGCGGGCGGCGCTCACCGGCGGACCAGGCTCGCCCGCACCCAGGTTCCAGACGTACTGCGCGTAGAACTCGTCGATCAGCAGGGTGCAGTCGAGCTCGCGCCCCACCTCCAGCCAGCCGGCGAGGTCGGCGCCGGAGATCAGCTTGCCCATCGGGTTGCAGGGGTTCGACATCAGCAGCGCCGACAGGCCGCGGCCCAGCACCTCCCGCCGCAGGTCCTCGACGCTGAAGCGGTAGGCCTGCTCGCGGGAGAGCAGGATGGGGATCGGCGACACCCGGCGAAAGATCTCGAGCAGCTCCTCGTAGGCGGTGTAGTCGGGCAGGAAGTGGCCCAGGTTCACCTGGTCGAGGGCCGCCACCGCCCGCGTCAGCGCCGCGCGGCCGCCGCCCGAGATGGCCACGTTCTCGGCGGTGTACTGCGACGGCAGGCCGCGCCGGTAGAGGTGGTTGTAGAGCGCCGCCACCGCGTCGCGCAGCTCCCACAGCCCGCCGACCGGCGCGTACTCGTGATCGGCGGGGTCGATCGTCAGCTGGCCGATGCGCGGCGGCGCTCCCGGCAGCGGCCCGGTCTCGGGCTGTCCCTGCCCCAGGTTGCACCAGTCCGGGTGCCCGGCCCGGTAGCCGCGCGCCGCGGCCTCGCCGGTGACGTAGACCACGCCGGTGCGCGGCAGCGGACGAAAAGCTTGCAGGGTCGCCGAGCGGTCGGCGGGCGCGGCGGCGACGGGCGCGGCGGTGGCAGACGTCATCGACCGTTTAGCGTACCATCTCAGGCAGCCTTTCCAGGAGGTGCGCCAGCCCATGGAGATCCAACGCGCCGAGTCCTTCGCCACCTACTTCGACGGCATCCGCGGCCGCACCCTGCGGGTGGCCGCCTGCATCCCCCGCGAGCGCCTCGAGTGGGCGCCGCGGGCCGGGGCCTTCAGCTTCGGCGACCTGCTGCGGCACCTGGGCGCCATCGAGCGCTACATGTTCGCCGAGAACGCCCGCGGCCTGCCCAGCCGCTACCCCGGCCACGGCACCGAGCTGGCCGCCGGCTACGACGAGGTGATGAGCTTCCTGGCCCGCATGCACGCCGAGGCGATGGCGATCTTCCGCGCCCTCTCCGCCGCCGATCTCGAGCGCCGCTGCGAGACCCCGGCGGGCATCCCGATGACCACCTGGAAGTGGCTCCGGGCCATGGTCGAGCACGAGGTGCACCATCGCGGCCAGATCTACACCATGCTCGGCCTGCTCGGGATCGCCACGCCGCCGATCTACGGGCTCACCTCCGAGGAGGTGCGCGCCCGCAGCCTGCCGCTCGCGGGCGCCGCCGGCGGCGGCGGCGGGCCGGCGACCGGCGGCGGCGGTGGCCCGGCCCTAGCGGAAGTCTAGTTTCAGGCCCAGCCGCAGCAGCCGCGGCATCACCACCTGGTCGACGTAGTTGGCGCGGCCGACGCCGAGGTTGGTCTCGCGACGCAGCACCTGACCGGCGGCCAGCAGGTTGAGGGCCTCCAGGCTGACGGCGACGGCGAGGTCGGAGCCGGCGGCGATCTGCTTGTCGAGGCGCGCGTCGCAGGTCATCAGGTCGTCGTTGCGGAAGGCGTCCACCTTGCCGGTGAGCCGCAGGTCGATCGGGCCGGCGTCGCCGCGGCCGATGGTGCGGTAGTAGGCCAGCGGGAACCCCTGGCGGCCGTGGACCTCGATGGCGGCGGCGAAGGCGGCGGGCAGCTGGACGGCGCCGCTCAGGTCGAAGGACCAGTTGCTGGTCAGGTAGAGCGGCCCGGCGCCGGGCACCAGCGACTGCCCGGCCACCGGCTGGCCGTCGTAGTTGCCGTCCACCAGCGCCGGGGTGGGATCGGCATAATGGCGGTAGACGGGCCCGAGCTTCCAGGTCCAGTCCTGCCAGCTCAGGTGCCCGCGCAGCGTCCAGCGGCGCGCCAGGCGCTGACGCCATTCCAGCGCCGCCCCCAGCAGCCGCTGCTGGCGGTCGCCGTTGGTCAGCATGGTGCCGCCGGTCGGGGACAGATCCGGCTGGAGATCGAAGTAGGGCACGCTGTAGGGCCTGCCGTTCGGCAGCGTGCCGGTCGCCACCCCGGCGGGCTGCCAGTCGTTGACCGTCGCCTCCCGCACCTCGCCGGTCGCGGCGTCGCGCACCAGCAGGCGATCCTCGAGCACCCCGGTGACGCGCCGGTAGACCAGTTGCAAGCCGATCGCCCCATCGCCGCCGAGCGCCTGCTCGGCGCCGACGACGGCCTCGTCGGTGAGCTCCGGGCGCAGGCGGGGATCCAGCTCATTGGGGGACACCCCCGGCGGTAGGGCCGGATCGAAGCCGTTGGGATACCAGAAGGCCAGCCCCTGGCCGCCGGGAGTTGCCGGCTGGTAGAAGGCGGCGCTGGCCGCGGCCGCGGGGTCGAGGCGGGCCGCGATGACGCCGTCGAGCTGCGACGCATAGCGCGCCAGCGAGGCGCGCAGCAGCAGCCGCGGCGCCGCGGGCGGGGCCAGGGCGAGCGCCAGCCGCGGCGCCAGGCTGTTCCAGCGGATGCCGCCGGCGTCGTTGCCGGCGAAATCGACCGCCGGCAGCAGCGGTTGCCCGGGCACGCCGGGAGCGGTGCTCGGCAGGTTTTGCGGCGTCTGCCGGTCGAAGCGCAGGCCGAGATCGGCGGTGGCCCGGCTCCAGCGCAGCGTGTCCGCGGCCCACAGCCCTTGCCGCGTCAGCGTGTCGCGGACGTTGCCGTCGCGCCAGACGTCGAGCGCGTTCTGGCCGGCGGGCAGGTCGAGCACCTGGCCGGCGGTGACCTGGGCCCATACCGGCGTCTGGAACCGCGACGCCTCCGCCGTCCGCCGCCATTCGCCGGCCAGCCGCAGCTCGTTGGCGATGCCGGCGAGGCGCCCGGAGTCGCTCACCTCCACGCCGCCGGCGCTGCTGTGGCTGCTTTCCTGATCGGCGTACCAGCTGCCCCGGGCCACGCCGGCCGCATCGATGACCACCGGCGTCGCCAGGCCGCCGCCCGGCACCCCCTGGGTGGCGGCGGCCACCACCCCGCCGGTGGCGGCGGCGTAGAGGCTGGGAGACAGGATCGCGGTGTCGGCAAGGCGCCAGACGTCGTCGTGCGACTGGCGTTCCAGGGTGGCGGGCGGCGCGCGGTCCGGCCCGGCGCCCTCGCCGTCCTCGGTGCGGCCGGCGTGGGTCCAGGCCAGGGTGGCGCTGTTGCCGGCGGCCAGCCGGGCGTCGACCTTGGCGGCGCCGCCAAGGTCGGAGAGGTCGAGCCGCTGACCGCCGAAGGCGCTGAGCGCGGTCCAGGCGCGGTCCACGCCGCCCCATGCCCACAGCCGGTCGCGCAGCAGCGGACCGCCCAGCTCGCCGCCGCCGGTGGCCAGGTCGCGCACCCGGTCGCCGCTCACCCCCTCGCTGGCCGCCTGGCCCGGAGCCAGGTCCCGCACCGCCGGGGCGCTGCCGGCCAGCGCGCCACCGCTGCCCAGGCCGCGCAGCGCCGACCGCCATTCGTTGGTGCCGCGGCTCTGCACCAGGTTGATCTGCAGCCCGGGCGTGAGCACCGCCGGATCGGCGCCGCCGGTCGTCACCGCGACCTCCTGCGCGGTCAGCGCGCTCACCCCGAACGGCAGGCTGGGCGACGAGGCGTCGCCGACCTCGAAACCGTCGATGCGGACGATGCCCTCCCCGCCGGTCGAGCCGGTGCCGACGAACGCCTCGCCGGGGTGGCCGCCGTAACCGGTGGCATAGGCGCGGGTCGCCATCACCTCCGGTGCCCGCGTCAGCAGGGCCCAGGGGTCGCCGTCGCCTGCCAGACCGTAGAGATCCGAGGAGACGATCGGCGAGTAGAGGGTGCCGACGCCGGCGGGAACCGGTGCCGGCGCGGCGGCCGCGACGCCGACGGCGGCAGGCCCAGCGGGCGCGACGCCGGCGCCAGCGGCCTGGGGCTGAGGCTGGGAGATGGCCGGGCGCGGGAGGGCGCCGCCGGCGAGCAGGAGCGCCATCAGCAGGGGCGCCGCGGGCACCGCGCGGCCGCCGGCCATGCTCAGCAACCGCTCAGGCCCATGGCGGCGAGCGGCTCCGCCAGGTCGGCGGGTAGCGGCGCCAGCCAGCGCAGCGGCACACCGCTCACCGGGTGGTCGAGGGCCATCTCGGCGGCATGCAGGGCCAGGCGGTGGAGGCCGAAGCGCGTCCGGAACAGGCGGTTGTGCTCGCCCTTGCCGTAGCGCACGTCGCCAATCACCGGGTGGGAGATGTGCTTGAGGTGGCGGCGGATCTGGTGCAGCCGCCCGGTCTCGGGAACCACTTCGAGCCAGGCGTAGCGCTCGAAGGTGGCCAACCGCCGGAAGCGGGTCACCGCCGGCACCCGCGGACCGCCGGGCGAGCGGGGAATGGGGTGATCGACCACTCCGTCCGGCGGCGGGATGCCGCGCACCAGCGCGAGGTAGCGCTTGCGCACCCGGCCCGCCTCGAAGGCCTCCCCGAGGACCCTGGCGGCGCCGGCGGCGAGCGCCAGGACCAGCACGCCGCTGGTGCCGCGGTCGAGCCGGTGCACCGGGAAGACATGGCGGCCGGCAAGGGCCCGCGCCAGGGTCATCACCACTTCGCCATCGCGGGCCCAACCGCGGTGGACCGCCAGCCCCGAGGGCTTGTCCACCACCAGCAGGTCGTCATCCTGATAAAGAGCGGCCAGCCTGGCTCCAGGTTTCGCCGCGCCGCCGGCGCGCGGCGCCTGCCGGCGCGTGCCGCCGGCGGATGTGTCCAGTTCGCTGGCGGCTCCCATCGCTCTGCCTCCAGCCGGAAGGATACCCCGCGAGCGATCCGCTATCCTACAGAAGGTGGCAGGCGACGATCCGATCCTGGCCGCGGTCGCGGAGGTCCTCGACCGGCTGGCGCCGGCGCTGCCCGGCGCGCTCCGCGGCCGGCTGGCCGGCGACGTGCGGACGCTCAAGGAGCTGCTGATGGAGGCGCGACCGCCGAAGCTGATGATCGTGGGCCGCCGCGGCGCCGGCAAGTCCTCGCTGGTCAACGCCATCGTCGGCGAGCCGGTGGCCGCGGTGGGCTCGGTGCTGGCGCAGACCGGCACCCTCCGCTGGTACTCCCACGCGACGTCGAAGGGCGAGTTGCGGCTGCTCGACACCCGCGGGCTGGGCGACAGCAGCCGGCCGGAAGCCGCCAACTTTCGCGGCGCGCTGGCGGAGATCGCGGCGGCGCTCGACCTCGAGGCGCCCGACTCGCTGCTCTTCCTGTGCAAGGCCAAGGAGGTCGACGCGCGGATCGGCGAGGACATCGACAACGTGCTCGAGATCCGGCGCCTGGTGAGCCGGCGCCACGGTCACGAGCCGCCGGTGGTGGCGGTGGTCACCCAGGTCGACGAGCTGGATCCGAAGCGGATCGAGCCGCCGTACGCGGACCCGCTCAAGCAGGCCAACATCGCCGCCGCCGTCGCCGCGGTCGAGGCGGCGCTGGCGCAGCGCGGCATCGCGCTGCCCCGCGTGCTGCCGGTCTCGGCCTACGCCGAGTACCGCGACGGCGAGCGCATCTACGACAACTACTGGAACGTCGATCGCCTGATCGAATACCTCGTGGAGGGCCTGCCGCAGAGCGCCCAGCTGCAACTGGCGCGCCTCAGCCGCCAGCGCGCGGTGCAGGAGCGGCTGGCGCGGCGCCTCACCGGCGCCGCCGCGGCGCTGTCCGCCGGCGTCGGCGCGGTGCCGATCCCGCTCGCCGACATCCTGCCGATCACCGGCCTGCAGATCGGCCTGATCACCGCCATCGCCTACCTGTCGGGCCGCGAGCCGTCGCCGGCGACGGCGCGGGAGTTCCTGGTGGCGTTGGGCGCCAACGTCGGCGCCGCCTTCGTCCTGCGCGAGGCGTCGCGGGCGCTGGTCAAGGTGGTCTTTCCCGGCGGCGGCTCCGCCATCTCCGGCGGCGTGGCGTTCGCCGGCACCTGGGGCGTCGGCGAGGCGGCCATCGCCTACTTCATCCAGGGCCGGTCGGTCCGCGAGGCCAAGCGCCTGCTGCGCCGCCGCCGGGCGCCCGCCGCTACGGGCAGCTGAAGGCCGCGGTGTCCTGGATCGGCTGGAACGCCGTGTCGGCCGGGTTGGCGTAGGGATGGACCGCCCCGGTCGAGGTGTCGATGACGGTGATCGCCACCTGGACGTTGGTGAGGCCCGCGGCGAAGAACCAGAAGTGGCCGCCGAGGGCGCAGCCGTCGATCACCTTGGCCATCACCTCGACGTTGCCGGCATCGAAGAACCAGAAGTAGCCGCTGTTGCCGATCGGCACCGCCTGGGCGGCGCTCGGGCTGCCGCCGTCGGGCTTGAACACCGCGGTGACCGCGAAGCGCGATCCCAGCAGGCACAGCGTGTGCGCATCGGCGTTGCAACCCGGGGCCGCGGTGGCGACGACCGTGTTGTCGTAGTTCGCCTGCAGGAGGCCCCCCGTCGACGGTGCCAGGTAGGCCCCGAGCTGCCCGGATTGGGCGAAGGAGTTGGTGAAGGTGCTGGAGGAGTTGGTCCAGATGCCCGCCACCGTCACCAGGGGCGTGTCGACAGCCGCCCCGGGCGGCGGCGCCCCTGAACAGTCGGCGGACGGGAAGGGAACCAACCCGTAGAAGGCGCCGCCGGTGGCCGTCTGGCCGGGGGAGATGTAGATGTCGCCGCCGAGGCGGTAGGTAAGCCCGATGACGAGCGGGACGCACTGGCCGACGACGGCTTCGAGGCCGTTCACCGACGGGGAGTCGAACACCCCCTTGGCCGAGCCCGACCCGGCAGCGCCGGCGTCGTTCAGGGTGCCGTCCCAGGTGGCCGAGCCGAAGACCAGCCAGCCGCTCAGGCTGGTGTCGAAGTCAGGGTTGGTCAACAGGTTCTGCGCCGATGCCGCCGGCGCCTGGCTGGCGAGCAGCAGCACCGCGGCCAGGCTCGGCGCCCATCTCGCCAGCGCTCCTCCGAATCGAAAATGTCTCAGCGCCATGACTGGCCCCCCCTCTGAAAGCCTGCACACCGACATCGGCCTGCCTGCCTGCCTGCCTGCCTGCCTGCCTGCCCGCCCGTCTAGCGGATCGCTTGCTGAGATGAAATGTTACATCAGCATAGAGCTGTTGGCAAGCCCGCACCGCGATCGCGGGTCCAATGCCGGCGCCTGCCGGTTCGGCCGGACCGGCGTGAGTGAGCCGGTGCCGGTGCCGGAGGCGCGGACCTACCGGCGCAGCCCGAGCGGCGGCTGCCCGAGCGGAGTCGGAAAGATGCACGCTCTCCGGCCCCGCCCGGCCGGCGGCGCCTGAAACGGGACCGGAGATTGCGCGGCTTCAGCCTAGCCTGACCAGCGGGTGCTGAAGCGGGGCCGGAAGATGGTCGCCGCCTTGGCGGCGCGGGCCTCGGTGTCGCCCAGGCGATCGAGCTCCACCGGCACCTGGCGTGGGTCGACGGGCGGCTGCCCTTCCGCCTCCAGCTCGGGCCGGCCGCCGCGCCCGCCCTGGTGAGGACCGGGAAGGATCGACGGCATGCGGGTCGACGGCGCCATCGGGCCGATGGGTCCGGCCTGGCTGCCCGGGCGGAAGTCCCGGCGGCCGCCGGTGCGGCCGTGGCCGCCGCCGGCCTGACTCGCGTGCCGGCCGGCGCTGCGGCCCGCCGCGCCGCCGTTGCCCTGGCGGCCTGCTCGCTCCGCGGCGGGGGAGTAGCGTCCGGGGGCGCCGCCGGCGCGAGGGCCGGCGCCGGGTCCCGCCTGATGGCCGCGGTGCGGGCGGGCGCCCGGCGCTGCCGCCTGATGGCGGGCCGGAGTTGGTTGACGGTTGTCGCGGTCCGGCCGGCGGCTGCCGCCGCGGGCCGCTTGCGGCGAGGCCTGGGCCGGCGCCGGCGCGCCCGGCTGCTGGTCGCGCTGCGCCTTGCGCGCCGCCTTCTCGCGGGCCCGGGCGCGCTCCTCGGCCTTGCGGGCGCGGATCGCGGCGATGCGTTCGGCGATCGGGATCTCGAGCCGCTCGCTCGACGCGGCAGCGTAGTCGAAGCCCGCCAGCGTCCGTTGCGGCAGGCGCTTGCCGACCGCGCGCTCGATGGCGTGCCAGTCCGCCTGCTCCTGCGGCGCCACGAAAGTGAAGGCGTCGCCGACCGCGCCGGCGCGGGCGGTGCGCCCGACCCGGTGGATGTAGTCGTCGGGCACGTTGGGCACGTCGAAGTTGATGACGTGAGAGAGCGCCTCCACGTCGATGCCGCGCGCCGCGATGTCGGTGGCGATCAGCACCCGCAGCCGGCCGCTCTTGAAGCGCGCCAGGGCGTCCGTGCGCTGCGCCTGGCTGCGGTTGCCGTGGATGCGGTCGCAGGGCATGCCCTGGCGGTCGAGGAAATCGGCCAGGCGATTGGCGCGATGCTTGGTGCGAGTGAAGACCAGCACGTTCTTGATCTCGTCGCGCCGCAGCAGCTCGAGCAGCAGCCAGGGCTTGAGGTCCTCGCGGACCGGGTACACCGCCTGCTCGACGCCGTCCGCGGGCAGCGCCCGCCGCTCGACGTTGATGGCGACCGGGTCGCGCAGCATCTCCTGCGCCAGCTCGACGATCGGCGGCGGCAGGGTGGCCGAGAACAGCATGGTCTGGCGTTCCCGCGGCAGCGCCGCGAGCACCCGCCGCACGTCCGGCAGGAAGCCCATGTCGAGCATCCGGTCGGCCTCGTCGACCACCAGCACCTCGAGATCGTCGAGCCGCGCGTAGGCGTTCTGGAAGTGATCGAGCAGGCGTCCCGGCGTGGCCACCAAGACGTCCACGCCGCGGCGGAAGGCGCTCTCCTGCGGGCCGCTGGCCACGCCGCCGAAGATGGCGGCGCCGGTCAGCCGGGTGTGGGCGGCGAGCCCGGCGAGATGCTCGGCGATCTGCGCCGCCAGCTCGCGGGTGGGCGTCAGCACCAGCGCGCGGGTGGCGCCGGAAGGCCGCTCGCCGAGGCGTTGCAGGATGGGCAGCAGGAACCCCGCGGTCTTACCGCTCCCGGTCATGGCGCAGGCGAGCACGTCGCGTCCGGCCATGGCCGGCGGGATCGCCTGGATCTGGATCGGGGTGGGCTCGACGAAGCCGAGGTCCTGGATGCCGCGCAACAGCTCGGCGGAAAGGCCAAAGGAAGCAAAATCGGTCATGTGCACACTCTCTCGCCGGCGGCCCGCTCCGTCCGCGAGGGAGCGCACCGCCAGGATGTTTCCGGCGGGAAGAAGAACTAGAACGGGGGGCTTGCCGGGATGCCGCCGCTCGGGTCTCCCGGAGGTCGTTCCGCCGGGAGACGCTGCCGTACGATTCGCGCCGCGAGTGATCCGCTTGCGCGCGCGCCACTCGCATCGGTGGCGCATCGGATGCCGCCGCTGACCCCTTGCCTGCTGGCCGCGGTGGCCGTCCGGGAGCGACTGCGACACCAAGAATCTCACACCTCGGCGAAAACTCCAAATCGACGGTAGTGGGTCAGCTAACTGACCCACTACCAAATCGACGGCACCCTCGGTGGCGCTCTATCAGCGTGTTGCCGGCCCCGGTCGGCCGTGCCCTGCTGTGCGGTCCCAGACGCCGTCTATTCGGGCGGGATGCCGCACGCGGCGATGACGTAGGCGAAGTAGGTGGCGCCGCACCCGGCTTGGCAATCGCTGCCGCCGCCGTGATCTCCGCCGCCGTCGTCGTTGCTGCGCAGGTGGGCGGAGTCGCCGTGATCGTCGCCGCCGCAGCCGCCGCCGCCGTTGTCGCCACCCCACTGCGGGCCCGCCATCAGGCCATGGGCACGGTCGTCACCGCCGCCACAGCTGCCGCCTTCGCCGTCCAGCGGGGTCCCTTGGCCGTCGCCATGGTCGTCGCCTCCACCGCCACACTGGCATTGATGGCCCTGGCCGTCGTCGTACACCCTGATGCCGACCTTGTGCGCAGTCCTGGCCCGGTCGTCGCCGTGGCAACCGCCGCCGCCGCCATCGTTGGTCCCCAGGTGAGCGGCGTCGCCGTGATCGTCGCCGCAGCTGCTGCCCTGGCTGCACGCCTGGGAGCAGGGGAACAGCTGGCCCGGGCTGGCCCAGGCTTGCTGGTGGCCCTGGGTGGGCGAATCGAGCGAGGCATGGACCGCGATGAGGAGCGTGGTGCCCGCGACGTTGCTGCCCAGCGGGATGGTGAAGGTGAAGGAGGTGACCTCAGGGCTGAAGGTCTGGTGATAAGGGAACTGGCTGAGGTTGGGCTGCCCGCCGGTCTGCGGCAGCCCCGCCAGCGAGGTCGCGACCGCCACGTCGGCGCGGCTCAGGGTGAAGTCGCCGGTGGTGGTGATCTGGACGTACACATTGATGCTGTCATTGTCGACGGTGATGCTGCCTGCGGTGATGTTGCCGTTGGCGACCAGGGACTCCACGACGGGTGAGCCGCAGATCGTCTGGGCCTGTGCGCTTACGGTCAGGAGTCCCAGGAAGGCGGCGACAGCCAGCTTTTTCATGACCAAGTCCTCCTTTATGGCGCCCGGAACCGCGCACGATCAAGCTCTGCGCGCTGGGCAGCTGCATGTGGACGGGATCAGGACAACAAGGAGTATACCTAAGGAACACCGTCAATGAGTCGACTCATTGACCTGTGTTTATGCAATGAAATGTGGTCGCGGGCCGTCGCACCGCTGGTACCCGAAGCACTACCGCACCCTTCGCCAGGCAGCGCTAAGCAGGCGGCTTGGCCGAGCCGGGTTTCCCCTCCAGCTCCTGCTTGCGCTTGGCGATCAGCTGCTGCAACTCGGCGGTGTGCTCCTGGGCCTTCTCCATGCCGAGGGCCATGCCCTTCTGCATCAGCTGGGGCATGACGGTGAGCGCCTTCCTGCCGGTGGGCGTCCGGTAGAAGGCGATCAGGTCCCGCAGCTCCGCCTCCGAGAAAGATTCCATGTAGAGCTTTACCACGATCCCTTCGAGGTCGATGTCCTGGAGGACGTGGGCGAGCCAGGTGTGCATGACGTCGGCATACGGTGCCATCGTCGAGTTGGCCTTGAGCTGGGCGTCGATCATCCCACCGCCGGCGTCGAGAGCGAGCCGCATCAGATCGGTGATCCGGACCAGCTCGCGCGCCGCCGCCTCGTGGCTGCTGGCCGGCGCCGCCGCCTCGTGACTGCCGACCGGCGCCGAAGCGGCTGGTGGAGCGTCGCTCACCGCCGCCGCCTGCCCTCCCAGCGCCGGCGCCGCGGCCAGCAACGCCGTCAGTCCCAACGCCGCCCACCGCGAGCTTCCGTGCATCGCCGTTCTCCTTTCGTCCGACCTAATCGGGTGTCCCGGCCGCCGGTCCTGGCGCCGTGCGGGCGCCGCGGCGGGCGCGCACCATCTCGTAGCCGGCGGGGATCAGGGAAACCACCACGATCGCCAGGATCACCAGCGAGAAGTTGTTCTTGACCGCCGGCACGTTGCCGAAGAGGTTGCCGGCCATGACGCCGATCACCACCCACGCCAGTCCGCCCGCCACGTTGTAGGCCGTGAACTTGGTGAAGGGCATCTTGCCCAGGCCGGCGACGAACGGTGCCACGGTGCGCAGGATCGGCACGAAGCGGGTGATGACGATGGTCTTGGCGCCGTAGGTCGCGTAGAACTCGCTGGCGCGTTGCAGGTGCTCGGGGCGCACCAGCCGGCGGCGCGCCGCCACCAGGCGCGGCCCCACCAGGTGCCCCACCCAGTAGTTGACCGTGTTGCCGAGCACGGCGGCCACCGTCAGCAGCACGATCAGCCACCAGGCGGACAGCGCTCCGAGCCCGGCGAAGGCGCCGGCCGCGAACAGCCGCGAGTCGCCGGGCAGGAAG
>Ga0210405_10000732_pt1 | contig 41119 bp, 48 predicted proteins | sample IncBWH11MmetaG_FD_155492 | JGI IMG/M metagenome (GOLD analysis project Ga0210405, IMG submission 155492) | Forest soil microbial communities from Barre Woods Harvard Forest LTER site, Petersham, Massachusetts, United States - Inc-BW-H-11-M | ecosystem: Environmental > Terrestrial > Soil >... | reverse complement strand
ACATTCGCGCGACCGCGTTTCAGCGCCGCGTGTGGACGTACCTGCAGTCGATCCCCTTCGGCTCGACACGGTCTTACGGCGAGGTCGCAAAGGCGATCGGCCAACCCAGTGCCAGCCGAGCCGTAGCCCGCGCCTGTGCAACCAATCCAGTCGCAGTCGCGATCCCGTGCCATCGCGTGGTCCGCGAAGATGGCAACATCAGCGGCTATCGCTGGGGCGTCGAACGGAAGAAGACCTTGCTAGAGATGGAGCACGAGGCGGAACTATAAAGCACCGCAGTGGGCGAGCGGAAAGATTAGCTCAGTATCCGGCTTCGCGTCCGTGACGAACCGCCAAGATCACGACCTGTTTCCCGTCGTAATGATAGAGAGCGACATAGGCGCCATGTCCGAATTCAATCACCCACTCGCGGAACTCGGGTGGCATTTCTTCGACCGGGCGGCCAATTTCAGGGTGCTTGCCTAGGGCTTTCATACCTTGCCGGATCGCCTTGATCGCACGCTTGGCGGCGTCTCGGCTCTTGGGAGCCAGAAAGCCGTGGAGACGCGCTACATCGAGCAGGGCAGGTTGGGAACACCTCAGTCGTGGCATTTAGGAGGAGCGACGTTCTTGCCTGCTTCGAGCTTGGCCAGCCAGGCGTCGGCTTCTTCGGCAGTGGCGTACAGGCCGGTTGTCTGGTAATGAGACCAGGCGGCTAGCGCATCTTGCCGGAATTGCTCGCGCTTCTCTTCGCGTTCCACATACTCTTCGATGGCTTCGCGCATAAGCCAGTGCGGCGACCGGCGACGGGATGAGGCGAGACGACGTACGCGCTCTTTGGTCTCGGGGTCGAGCTTTAGGCTGGTTGTGGAAGGCTTCGGCATGGCGGTAGTCCAAGGTGTTACCCAGTGATACTATAGCATGATAGCATTCGGGCAGGACGAGGATTTAAGATAGCGGGGTAAGAACATGGCAACACTCGATTGGTCTCAATGTCCCGCGGTGGAGAGCGTCCCCGGCAAGCGCAGTGGCGCGTGGGTGTTTAAGGACACCCGTATGCCAGTTTCCACGGTTTTCGAGAACCTCGAATCCGGCGCAAGTATCGAAGAAATCATGGAGTGGTTCGGCGTGACGCGGGAACAAATTGTCGCCGTGCTCGACTTCGCGGCCCGCAGTCTTGACGCCCCGCAGGCCGCCAGCCATTCGCTGGCTTCCGCTGATGCGCATTCTCTTTGATCAGGGGATGCCCGCGCCGCTTATCCCGTTCCTAGAAGGCCATACCGTCACCCAAACGAAGGATCTCGGATGGGACAAGCTGGTGAACGGAGAGTTGCTGAAAGCTGCCGAGGAAACCGGATTTGAAGTGCTCTTGACAACCGATAAGAATATAGCAGCGCAGCAGAATTTGAAGGGCCGTGCGATTGCGCTTGTAGTGCTTGGAAATTCGCAATGGCGTATCGTGCAGCGCCACGTTCGGAAAGTAATCTCGTCTGTGAACGCCGCGACACCCGGCAGTTATTCCGAGGTGGACATACCGTTCAAGTAGGGCCCCAAGAGATCGCCTCCCCACTTCTCGCCAAGGACTGTTCAGTCCCAGGACATCCTTTACAGGGTGTCCTGGGACGCTTTGTAAACCATGTCCTGGGACTAGACACAAGGACGCGAGAAATGGGGCACCCAGCGGAAGAAGGCGCTGCTGGAGATGGAGCGGGAGCGGACCGAGGCATGACCCAGGGCGGGGCTGCTGGAGTGTACCTCCACATCGGTGCAGCTTTTCTCTCAGCTCCACTGCTGTCCCTCGCGAAATCCATCCGGAGACATCAATTTAGCAAGGGCGGAGAAGCCGCTAGCGAGCCGCGATGCTAGCTTATGCAGTAAGGAGTGTGATTTATGAAACCCGTTTCTTTGCCCAAGTCCCATAAACTGCTGATTGTGGCGATGTCTATGATCGCCGCTTTGAGCCTATGTTCCATTCTTGCCTCAGCGCAATCCGCACCGACAGCCGGCTACGATCTGCTGACGACGGCTTCAGGAGCGTCTGTCGATCTCACTAGCATCGGGTTGGGCGTTGTGCCCTTGCAAGGAGTGCCCATCGAATCCAGCCTGGGAAGTGCCGACACCATCATGCACCGTCCGGGGAATACTACATTCGGCGTGTCACAAACATTGAGCGTGACGGCATTGTTCATGGAAAGCACGAACCCCGTGGACTTTCAAGGTCAGAACGCCGATGTTTATGTCACATTGAATAATTCGGGGGGGAGTATTTCGACCAGCGTTCTGCCCCAACCGGACAACCTGAACCCTTCGGGCGGCAGCATCACGATTAGCAGCGGAGGGACGTTCACCACCAACTTTGTCATGAACGCCGATATAATTTTCGTGCCGCACGGAAGCAGCGTTACCAACCCTGGCAACTACATTGCTCATCAACCGTCGCCGCAGGTCAGCTTCTCTCCCGCAACTTCCACGTGGTCGACGACGCCACCTAGCGGATATCCCTCTTCGAGTACGTTTTCGTCGGGAGGATTCTATCCCGTGCTTCCGGCGCACAATGGCCCGCATCCGGTCACACCCGCGAAGTGCGGAACATCGGCACCAGCGCAGGGGAAGGCTATGAATTCGGATGTGACGAGAGTGGCGTGCGTAGTGGTGGCGCAGTAGCTTCTCATAGGCAGGCGGGCATCGGCCTGAAGCTCTGCATAAACCTTGTTGGCCTCACCTTTCGAAGAACGGTCCAGTCCCAGGACATAGGTAGAGTTTGTCCTGGGACTGGAGGCGTACTTAGGACAAAGTAGACGAGTGGCGTACGGCGGCTCGAGGCAGATAATGCGGACGTCTATTGCGTTCATCGACTTTTCAGCCGGGCCGAGTTTCCGCGGGCCACTACGGCCCAGTTGACGAAAGCCAGCGCGATGGTGGCGACCAGAATCAAGGACTGACCGAAATCGACGCGCGTTACCAGAACCACGCATATCAGCACACCCAGGACAGCAAAGAAACTCCCCGCTGGCAGACGAAACATGGCGCCGTCAGGCTGTTTGCGGCGCAGTACCGGCAAGGCTGCGCAGCATATGGCGTAGTAGAGGAGGCGGGCTACGGCCGAGAGGGTTACGTTCCATTTGAAGTCGCCGATCAGCGCTAGTCCCCAGACCATAGCCGCGAAGACGAGGATTGAAACATACGGGGTGTGAAAGCGGCGATGCACCGCGGCGAATGCTTTGGGGAAATCTCCTTGTTCGGCAAGGGCGAAGGGAACGCGGGGCATGGCGAGAATTTTCGCGCTTAGGTATCCATAGAAAGAAATCAGAGCGCCCACGGCAACCAGCGCGGCGCCTACGGGGCCAAGCGCGATCCGCGCCACGTCGGCCAGAGGGCGCTGGCTGTTCGCGGCATTGGGGAGAACTCCAACGACCACCCACTGGATGAGCGCGTAGATCACAGTGCAGGCCAGCAACGCCGTAAATAGCGCAAACGGAGCATCCCGGCGCGGATCTTTCGCTTCGCTCATGGGCGCCAATGCAGTCTCGAATCCGCCATAGGCAAAAACCAAAAGCAGTACGGCTTTCAACCACTGGTTGCTGCTCGCAGGCCCCATTGGCGGAGTCGCAATGTCCCAGTGGTGAGCGTGAAGCACGAACAATCCCAGAGCAATCACCGCAAACAGCGGCACTAGCTTGGCCGCAGTGAAGAGGTTGCTCACCTGCGCTCCAGCGCGCACGCCGCGAACGTTGATGAAGGCCAGAAGCCCCACCAGGAGCGTAAGTATGAGAGCGCGAGGCAGCGGGTTTTTTGCGTGCGACCAGAACTCGCCCAGGTAAATCACGAACAAATTGGCGTTGGCGGCAGGCGCGGCAACTTGACCGAGCCAAAGCATCCATGCAGTTTGAATTCCCATGAAGCGTCCAAAAGCGACGCGGGCATAAAGATAAGGACCGCCGGCCTGCTGAAAGCGCGACGCAACCTCGGCGAAGCACCCCATGATCACGGCCATTCCAGCTCCGGCAGCGACCACCGCGAAAGGGCTGGACCTGCCGATGAGAGCGGTTACCGTGGAGGGCAGTCCGAAGACGCCGCTGCCGATGATGGAGTTCACGACCAGCGCAACCAGGCTCCAGCGGCCAATAGCGCGGACGAGTGGTTGATGAGACACGCTCGCGGCAGGCGTTACCATGCGCGTTTGTACCACAAGTCGCGAATGCGCTGGAAGTGAAACATCAGAGCACGGTAACTACACCATTGGTCGCGGCGGAGAATATACTCCCTATGATTGGAAGTTGTGAGCGCCGCCAAGATCGCTTCAGCGAAAACGTGAAAAGCCTTTCCAGTAGCGGGTTTCAGAGGTCATTCCACGCCGTCCGAAGTCTGAGACGAAAGTAATCCCTTGAATTACGAAAGCGCATGATCGTGGGACATCTATCCGCTGCCTGCTACCGATGAGATGTTCAAACGGCAGGATGGATCATGGCCCGAACGCCGAGTGATCATCATGACGGGCCACACCAACTCATGGGAACGGATACTCAAATGGACGACCTTCATACACGGATGGTGCGAGTGACCGAAGATCTGCGCGTGATTCAGAGAGAGTTGAATTGCGCAGCGATGCAAGCCCCCAGCGATCCGGAATTGATGGAAGCCATGAGCGCGTTGCCTGAGACCGAGGCCATCCAGGTGCTGTGCAAGACGCTTGACCAGATGCGCCACTTCCTGTGGTTCTACATGCAGGTGATGAGCAACGAACCTGAACTCGGCGACAAACTGCGACAGTCGAGTGGTTCCCAGACCGTCGAAGACCGCAACGTGGACAGCTCCTTTCTCGACCGGCTTTCCCGCGCCGATGAAGCCGTTCTGATGCGCTACCTGGCGGAATCCAAAGAGCGAAAGCCGAACTAAAAACACTGTGCTCAGTTCGCCTTTTCGTAACTTCTCGCCGCTAAAACTGAAGGACTAAGATCCGCGGCCGCAGATCATCGTCTTGCGCACCTCTCCCTTTGGACTGAGTACCACGATGTTGGCTTCCGCCCCTGGCGCGATGTGTCCGTGTTGCGCAAGCCCAGTCGCACGGGAAGGATTCAAGGTCGCGGCGCGAACCGCGTCCCGAAGAGTCCAGCTGGAAAATTTCGTCACGTTGTGAACTGCGCCATCCATAGTAAGGACGCTGCCCGCGAGCTTTCCATCGAGGGTGCATTTGCCATCTTTGACCTCAACCTGCATTGGCCCGAGCTGGTATTTGCCGTCCGGCATTCCGGCCGCGGCGGTGGCGTCGGTAATCAGAACGGCCCCTTCGACGCCCTTCGCCCGCAGGAAAAGCTGCACCACCTCAGGCGCAACGTGAATGCCATCGGCAACAATATCGGCGGTAAGATTCTGGTCGGTCAGCACCTCGCCGAGGATGCCCGGATCGCGATGATCGAGCGGTCGCATCGCATTGAACGTATGAGTAGCGTGCCGGGCGCCCGCTCTCACCGCCGCACGCGCAGCTTCCAGCACGGCATCCGAGTGGCCGATGCTTACACAAACTTTGCGCCGCACCGCTTCTGAAATTACTTCGAGCGCGCCCGGTAACTCCGGAGCGATAGTCATCACGCGCACGTGTCCGCGCGCCGCCTGCCAAAGGCGGTCAAAGATTTCCAGCGTTGGTTCCAGCAGATTCTCCGGAGGATGCACGCCGCGTCGTTTGTGACTGAGAAACGGACCCTCCAGATGGACACCAAGCGGCCTGGCCTGCGGCGGATCACCGTTCGTGCCCTGAGAAACTTGTCCAGCCTCGATCGCGTCCGCAAGGCGCTCGAGCGCAAGGCAAGTCTGGTCAAGCGGCGCGGTCACGGTAGTCGGGAAATAGCCGGTGACGCCGTGAATCGCAAGAAATTTGTGCAAATGCGGCAGCTCGGCCGCCGACGCTCGCATGACATCAAGACCGCCGCCGCCGTGCATGTGAATGTCGACGAACCCCGGCGCCAGAATCGCGTCACCGAGATCCACCATCGTGGCGGTGCTGGGGACTTCCCGGTCGGCGCGCGAAGAAACAGCAGAGACAATGCCCTCCTCAATAAACAGGAGCGGATTCTGTATCTCTTCGAGCGGCGTGTACAGACGACTGGCGCAGAGGACGATCATGTTTGGCAGATCAGGTTATGCGATCTTTGTTTATGCAATCTTTGCCTACGCGAGCTTTGCGATCAAATCGTGAAACGAAGTTCTGTCCCCAAGTCCAGCTTCTTCCCGGTTTGTCATCCCCGGTGCTTCATCAGTGTAGCGCGAAAAAATGTCGCGGCAAGCGCGGGGAACCAGCTGTGGCAGCGATGTTATAATCGAAATGCTTATCAAGAAGTAAAAGCGCGGGGTGAATGGCTTTCCTCAAATCCGCCCGCAGCCTAGTCGGGGAGTGGCTCAGCCTGGTAGAGCACCTGGTTCGGGACCAGGGGGTCGGAGGTTCAAATCCTCTCTCCCCGACCAATCTTTTCAAGCACTTAAACTGCACTTCTGGTTTTCCGTCTACATCGATGGTGTCGATTTTGTAGGCGGTGCCTGCATCACTGAATTCCCACTTGGTTTTCCATCCTGAGTTTCGGTCTGACTTTCTCCTTGAATGTAGCAAGAGCTCTCTTGGTGAGCATCAACCAGAAAAGCGTGGAGGTTCCGCGAAATGCGATTTAGGTCGGACTCTCAGCGAACTGACAGACGGCCCGATCAGTCCGCTTCTTCTCCGACCAACGCAAAACCACCGTGCTTCTGATGTGCAGTTGTGTCGACAATGTGCCTATCGCAGGGGAGCAGATGTCCAAGGCTACTTCCAGATTTTTCCACAGCACACTGCACCCTCTACGATGCATGGTCGCCCAAATTCAAACGTCATGGCAGTGAAATTTTACAGAAACAATACAGCGTACTTCCAGATTAATTTCATGTTGATGTGGCGAAATGGAGCTGTTGGCATTGCCGACAGGCGAGAAGTAGCGAACCGTAACAACCAATCAGAAAACTTCTGGGTATCACTTTTTACACATGAGGCTTTATCCGAGCGAATTGGTGCTAGCAGAGAATCGGTTACTCGTACTCTAGCTAAATGGAAGCCATTTCGAGTAATCCGCAAAGACCATCGCAGAGTCTACGCTAAGCAGATTTAGAGGAAATCGCGGGAGGAATGAAAAATGAGCTTTGACGCAAGCTGCCTTGAGCTCTCTAAACACTTTCTACCAAGTGGTCTAAGATCCAAAACATACTTCGAGCTAGCTCAACATATTTCAAGACACTGTCGAACAGTGGCTGGAAGATACCACAGCTCAGTTGGAGAAAGGAATAAGTGAGCAAGCTCGAAGATCAAATTGTCTCAATGAAGGGGTTCGCCCCAAATCGGTGCAGACGATTTTGTAATGGTCAGAGCACTCGGGGCCCGCCATAGCGGGCTGGGAGGATTGTCCATGCTACGCCCAACTTCGTCGTCCTTGTTTCTTGTTGTCTTAACAACAATCGCTCTTCTCACATTTCCAATCTACGCGCAAGCGCAGTCTCCGCAGATTTCGAGCGTGTCGCCGACTTCGAGCGCCGCAAACGCATCCGTAACGATCACGGGCAGCGGCTTTGGCTCGACCCAAGGCAAGAGCATGGTCACATTCGGCGGGGTCTCAGCCGGAATTACAAGTTGGAGTGCCACATCGATTGTCGCTGTGGCCCGACTTCTCCCGCTCTTTCCTTTAGCACTTGTAATCCTTTCCTCATAGATAACGCGGCAAAATCTTTTTCCACAGTCAATTTCATTCTCGCTCACGGCTCCGTCAGTTTCACGGAGGAGTGTGCCATGATGTGCAGATTACAGGCCGAACGTCTATCTCTATATAAGTGCCTTTCAGAGCACAATGACGCACAAAAGAATGGGCGACACGGTCAAGAGGACGCTTTCCCGAGGGCCTCAACCACAAAGTGATTTTTGGAACGGACTGGCCTGTCTTCCGGCTGCAGGGCACGCAACAGAGTTTTCTTGGGGCCATCGCTGACGAAGATGGCGCCGCTTCTGAGATTAGTGAGCGCGAAAGAGACCTGTTTTTTCACGGAAACATCGAACGTCTGCTGGAAAGCTCAACTGTTGCTTCCGTGGCATCCGACTCCACAGACTCAACCGCGACGCTTTCTCGTTGATCGAGAAATCCACACTTTGGTATTCGATGACAGTCGCGGGTCTAAGAAAATCCGCAACGCCGCCGATGCGAGGTAAGTCGTAAGTTAACTGGCTTCTATATATTTACTTAGAGATGTTCGGCAGTGCTGTTGCCTGTCGCGCTATCCGCTCGATCGGCGTGATTGGAGACGAGCCGTGGGTGGGTTTAAGCGGAGGGAAGTGACGCTTCAGTTCTTAGGACAGCTAGCGCAAATCAGTTCAGCAATCTGAACTGCGTTTAGAGCGGCGCCCTTGCGGAGTTGGTCGCCGCATACGAAGAGATCCAATCCTGTATCCCCGGATTGCGAAATATCGGATCTTATGCGTCCCACATATACAACATCCTGGCCTGAAGCAATCTTTGGGGTTGGAAAAATGTTATTAGACCAATCGTCCATGACTTCTACGCCTGGCGCCTTGGACAATAGAACCTTGGCCTCTTGTCTTGAAAGGGGATTGCGTAAGGACAGATTAATGGACTCGCTGTGCGCGCGCACGACCGGAACTCGGATACAAGTAGCAGTTACGGCAATGTCTGGATCCCCCAGAATTTTTCTAGTCTCCATCATCACCTTGTTCTCCTCGCCATTGTAACCATTGGATTGAACGATCGTGTTATGGGAGAAAACATTGAACGCGATCGGGTGCGGTAGTGCGCACGGGAGAGCTTCCTTTCCTTCAAGGACCGAACGAGTCTGCGATTCAAGTTCCTTCATCGCTGCCAGTCCGGCACCGCTCACGGATTGGTATGTCGACACAACAATTCGTTTGATTCCAACCTTTCGGTGAATAGGCGCGATCGCGACTGTCAAGATAATGGCAACACAATTTGGATTAGAAATTACGCCGTTGTGGGTCTTGAGCGCCTCCGGATTCACTTCCGGAACAACAAGAGGGACGTCAGGCTCCATGCGAAAGGCGCTTGAATTGTCGATGAGTATGGCGCCGCTATTCCGAAGGGCAGGCATCAACTCGCGGGTTGCGGTCGCACCAGCGCTGGCCAGAATGATGTCGAGATCCTTGAAACTCTCAGCGGAAGCGACCTCAACCGGAATGCTCTCGCCACAAAACCGCACGGTCTTCCCTGCTGATCTGGACGAGGCTAACGGGCGGAGGGTACTAACAGGAAAACGACGCTGTTCAAGAACGGAGAGGATCTCGCTTCCAACGACTCCAGTGGCCCCCAACACCGCGACACGCAGACCCGCCATTACCGATTATCCATTCGGGCCGAGACCATCTGTTCGCACACGGAAATAACCTCTTTAACGGAACGCACCTTTCTCAGAAGAGAACCCCTTTGACTAAGGTCGAGGCCCAACTCCTTTTCCGCTGCGATCCAGAAGACAAGCATGCCAAGGGAATCGCGATCCCCAGAGTCAGTAAATCCGTATCGAGCTCAACAACGTCAGAGCGACCCCATAACTGCAACTGCTTCACGATAAGCGATATGACCTTTTCTTTCAAGTCAGACTGCATGGCTCGACATTACCTAGGGGCATGATTCCGCTGGTCGATTGGGCGAAAAAATCGGCATCTTCCACAGTCGGATGTTCCGCCAGGATTTTCTGGGACGAGTTCGCATCCAGTTTGCCGCTGGGCAGGCGTGGCAGGTCCCGGACGGCAAGCCATTTCGAAGGGTCATGAAATTAGGAAGATTTTTCGCAACTCTATCTCAAATTTCGGCGAGCTCAACCCGTTGCAAATCAGCCGGCACAACTACGGTGGCCAAAGCACAATCGGTTGCCGCTGTTGATTTCGATAGCAGGTTGGACTGCAGCGAAATTTCTTTTGGAACGCTCGATCAAAATTTGGACTCTGAGAATAGCCCGACAGATAAGAAATCTCTTTGATCGTCATTTGGGTGGTTTGCAGAAAAAATGCCGCTCGATTCAGCCGCCGGTCGGTGAGGAAAGATTTCAGACTCATCCCCACTTGAGTTTTGAACAAATGACGCATCCGCGATCCGCTGAGGCTTACCAGGTTCGCAAGATGTGGAATTGAGGTGGACGGGTCATGATCGATGGCTTGCAGAGCCTTTGCAATCCGAAAGTCGATGGGCTGATGTACTGCGATGTTTGCCACGCTGTTTCTCCTCTCCAGGGAAAGAGGACTGTCGGGCTCGGACTGTCACCGCAACATTTGATCCAGGAGAAAAAAGTTGTACGCGACACATGTACGCCGGCAGGCTGCTCTATGTCTGTGCGCAACCTTGCTCTCGATACGACTGGATAACACGCAAAAAACGCCGTTGTTACGAAAGCCGAATTCCAAATTGGGAAAGAGCGAATAAATTCCGCATATTCAAGATGATCGAAGCAGCCGCTCTTCGATGGAGAGGTGATAGCTCAGTGCAGCTCAAAGAATAATGGATTCCGGTATTCCGAAAAAACATTGGTTGCTTGCACTTGTAGTTAACACTCCCCACGGTCAGTTTTTTAGGAACTGCTTGCGGACCCCAGAGAGATTCAGACTAAGTGCCGACGTGCCGAAAGAGAATCAATCAGGAGCAATCGTCATCGCGGGGCTAATGACCCAGGCCCCCGCGGTGAAATCCGGAAAGCTCCAGGAGGCCTTGGGCGGTTGATCGTGCGAAGTGGCTGTGGAGATCATCAATACCGCCAATGCGAGTTTTCCGAAGGTTCGTGGATGGATGTCTTGTTCGAAGTGTTACATCCTTCGTGCCAGTAACCAGACCGAAAGCGGCACCTAGGTAATCTTCTGTTAGTAACCATGCCGCCGCATACTGAGTTCGTTATGAGCAGCCTTCCCCAACAACCTTCTTTGCCGTGGCGTGTTCCGCGGGCTCATCTGGAGAGCAATACTCCGGCTGTGCTCCGCTTTCCCGATGGCCAACGTACCAGCGCAAATCTTGAAGTCATTTCGCTAACCGGTGGGCTCTTATCGCTCCCGCAGCCCGTGGATCAGGGATCGCGAGTGAAGGTGATGTTTCTGACCGGAGAGGGCTCGGTGCTGGGAGGCGCGGAGATGTTGCGTCCAGTTAGCGATGCGTTGCAGCCGTTTCGTTTCGTTTCCCTCGCGGCCGACGATCAGCGCCGCCTGGGAACGCTAATTTGGCAGCAATCAAACCAGAACAAATCCGAAGAAGAGTGGATTGAGAAACTGCGGGCAGCCTCGGCGAATCGCGAGGAACCGCGGCCCTGGCGGTTTAAGCTGGCAGGCGCAGTTGGCCTGCTCACCGCGGGTCTTGCCACGGCGGCTTATTTGCTGCATTTCGGAATCTTGAAATAGTTGAATGGAAATTGAGCTTGTAGCTCGAGTTTGATGACAACTCCCCAACGATGGACGCAACTAACACTCGCCGCTGGCCCCGATTTCATGTGTACCTGCCTGTCTTGATCGCGGCTCACGCTGACTCCGAGAGTGTAACCGTGCCCGGCCTGGTTTGTGAGCTAAGCCGCGCCGGCATGGAACTCTACGGCGGAGTCAACCTGCAGCCTGGTGACCTCATGGAGGTCGAGTTCCAGACTCCCGACAAGATTCGGGTTGCCGGTGTTGTGCGCAGCCGCTCGGGCTTTTGTTTTGGACTCGAATTCTGCGCAGTGAAAGAAGAACGGGAAGCGGCTGCCGAAGCCCTGGAATCCTTCATCCGGAAACGTCACGAAACCTACGTGCAAGAAAAGCAGCAGACGATCCATCAATCCTTGCAGATGGTGCAGGAGTTAAGGAAATGCCGCCAGGACATTGAACTCCTCGCTCACGCTCTGGACGAATGGCTGCACGCCGACGCCGACTCGCGCGAGAAGGAAAATAGCGATTAGTGTTCAGAAGTTAGTGGTTCGCGGTCGAATCACCAACCAACACATACTTACTGCGTATCTGTGAATACGAAAACCGCGCCTCGCTTGCTCCCGCCGAGGGCCCCCGCAACGATTGTGGCGCCGTCGACGCTCACGCGACAGCCAACTTGATCGTTATCCCCGGCATGAATCGCATTGAGCTCGGTGCTCTGGGTCATATTCGCCCAACCAGTTTCGGGCTCCAGGAACTCATACACCGCGCCCTCGCCGACATCGGAGTTCACCGTTTGATTAGGCGCGCCGATGACAATTTCGTTGCCGCTGATGGCCACGGCCCGTCCGAAGTAAGCGCCACGTACGCCATCCGAGGCGGTCAGCTTGGCGGTCTGCGTCATATTCGCCCAGCCGGTTACCGGCTCGACGAACACGTATGCCGCGCCCTGCTGCGGTTTCGTTCCGGGCGTGGCCAGAGGCGCTCCTGCTACCACCGTGTTGCCGCTGATGCCCACGAAATTTCCCAGGCGTGCACCAACCGTTGCATCGGAGCCGGTTAATTCAGCCGTTTGCGTCATATTGACCCAGCCGCCGAGGGGTTGAACAAACACGTAAGCTTTGCCCGCCGACGCGGTTCTCGTGGAAATCGGGCTCGGGTCGCCAGCCACCACGGTATTGCCGTCGATCCCTACTGAGTAACCCATTTCGCCATAAGAGACTCCGTCCGAAGGGATAAGCTTTGCGGTTTGGGTCATGTCAGCCCAACCGTTGGGAGGCTCCACGAAAACGTAGGCCGCGCCCTGCTCCTTGTACGCGCCGTTGTTATCCTGAGGTGCTCCCGCCACCACCGTATTGCCGCTGATCGATACGGAGCGGCCCACCAACTCGCTCGGTGTAGCGTCGGAGGCCGTCAGCTTCGCAGTCTGCGTCATGTTTGTCCAGCCGTTGGTTGGCTCGGTGAAAACATAGACTGCGCCTCTGCCGCTATTCATGCCGTGCGCTCCCACCGCAATCGTTCCACCGTCAATACTCACGGCAAAACCGAACTGGTTATTCGCCACTCCGTCCGATGCAGTCAACTTGGCGGTCTGAGTCATGTTTCCCCAGCCGTTCGCCGGCTCCGTAAACACGTACGCCGCCCCAACGAATCCACAATTCAGGCACCCCGGCGCGCCTGCTACCACTGTGCTACCGCTCACTGCCACGGAGTCCCCAAACTCGGCGTTTGGAACGCCATCCGAGGCCGTCAGCTCGCCGGTTTGTACAAAGGGATCGATCACCACAGGATAACGAGCCGAGGTATCTTCGACTCTCAACAGCAATTGCGAAGCCTTCAGCTCGAGCCACGCCGGCAATTTTTTTCCACTGTCGTCATAAGCCAACAATCCACGGTAATGAAACGCCATCTGACCGTCGCCGCGAGTGAGAGTCAGGCCCTTTCCATTTCCATCCAGTGCCACGGCCAGATTACTCTCCATGGCGAATACCACGGTCAGAGGCCGGCCATTAGCCTGTGGTGGCCGCTTCTGCAACGTAATTCCCTGCTCCAGCCCGAACGGCCCGTTCAAGTACCATTCTGTAAGCGCGCCCCGCCGGTATTCCACGCGGTTTGAACTCGCCTTTGGAGCCGTTGCTATTACGGATTGCAAAGTGTCACCATAACCGTAGCTTTGCAAAACCATCGTCCAGTTTTGGCGGCCGCTGAACACCTGAACGCCGTGCACCGTAAAATTCGCGGTCAGCTTCTGACGCGCATTGTCGGCCTCGATGCGGCCGCGTGTGGCCTTTGCCTGGTAGGTTGGAATGTCCCGCCCCATCATGGCGGAAATGCTCGACTGCGCCTCCGGAGAGAGACTTGCCGATTCAGCGGGGCTAGGCGCGTTACGACCGTCCGCAAGATCAGTGAAGAGTGCGCAGAAAACGAACAACACAGTAACCGATGTTGCGAAGCTTGTCTCCCATCCTTTTTTCAGGACAGAATTCACGACACACTTACGTGCCAGGTAGTACATATTTCCCCCCTCGCTTCTCGGCCTGATTAGCTCTTGCGTTTTTTCAATGTGGCCGGTGCAACATCACGTCTGCAAAATAGAGCAACCAAGTCCTGTTCGTGTCTTAGGACCATTTCCTTCGGCTTGGTTTTATTGTGATGCGGTCAGGCAGCAGAAGTTTGGCCCGTTCTAGGGAAGAAATCTTAGTTCGAGACCCCCTTCAAGTCAATCGTCCAAAGTGCTTAGAGAGGGGCTGGTTTGCTATCTATACTCCTGACCTTAGCCGCACTCCTGACTTAGCCGCGTGCAAAACGAGCGGCGAGCCGCGCCAGACGCACCAGCCGGTAGAGAGGAAATGCAGACTTAGGCAGCCGAAACATCTCCCATTCGCCGGGGCCGGGAGTGAAAGCGAGACGGGTGAAGAATCGAATTCGGTCGGCCCGACGCTCTCGAAGCCGCATCATCAAACGGAAGTAAGACAGCTGATCTTCTTCGTAAGAGACGCCGCGAATCGCGCTTTCTGCGATTTCATCGGCGAAGGCTTGCGCAACATGATCAGCCTTGATCGACTTTTCGATCTGCGGCGGAATCGCGGTTGCTACGAACCGGTTCGCCAACAACAGCGTGATGCGCAGGATTCGCTCGATGCCGAGTTTTTGCGCCTGATGTTCGATCCAATTCCAATTTAGATTCCCCGTTTTCAAAACCTGCGCAATATCGCAAAGCCAAATCAAGCGTCCCCAAACATGCTTCGCGGCATGCACGGAAAGCACCAGGACCAGGTCTTCGGGAGCCGGCGTCTTCACCGTGCGCCCCGCAACCACGGCCTTTACCGCCCGATCAAACATCCCGCCCATGTCGAAATCGACCGCATAGAAGTGGGGCTGCAGCGCCCACTGCAGTTCAAGCACGTTCTTGCCGGCGGCGCTGTCGAAGGTGCATTCGTATCCTGACGAAATATAGTCTTGCTGGGCCTCTTCAGGAATCGGCACGCGAACCGTATATCCCAACTCTCGAACTGCGTTCTTAATCCGCGCTACATCGCCCTTGCGCACGAACAAGTCGAGGTCGCCCGACTGGCGCAACGCCATATCGCCGTAGTACATCTCCGAAAGCACGAGGCCTTTATAAGGCAGAACTTCAATGCCCAGTCCGTCGAGGCAGTCCAGAATCCGGATCAGTTCGCGCGTCAAAAAAAGAGATTTGTGGACGTTAGTCTGGTAACGCTGAGCGAGCAAAACCAGCGCGGACGACGGAACATCGCCCGGCAGATGCGAAAGGTTTCGATATATCAACGACGATGTGCCGTGCCGGTCGGCCAATTCAAGCACGGCACCCCAATCGATTGGCCTCCGCTCCTCCAACAACTGTCGTATCCGATCGATCTCGCGCTGACCACAGTCGGGAGCACTCGCGGCCAGCAGAAGATTCCACTCGCGCTCCACTGAAGTCGATGTCGCGAGATAGCTGGCGGACGAAGAAAGTTCCGGATTCACGGAGGTAAGCCATCTTAGCAGGCGAGAGGCCAGCCCCGAGGCATTCGACCTACGACGAAAAAGATCCGATAAATTGCCGCGATAAATTAAAGAGAAAGCCTAGCGCAGTGCCGCCGTCTGAACTGGTTCTCACGGGAAGTTACTCCCGTCACTTGTCTCTCCCGATCTTGCTAATCCTCACACCTCGCTTCTGTCACACTAGCAAGTTGGAGTCGACGAAAGCGCGTCGCCCATGAATATCTGATCCATGGAAATTTCGACCCCTAGAACGGCTCGGCGCAGCACCAGAGTTCGGGTGCAGATTCCCGTCACTGTGAGCAGCATGGACCGGAGGCACCCGTTTTCCGCAACCTGTGATGCTCTCGTGGTAAGCGCGCAGGGCTGCGGACTCCGCGCATCGCAAGCCTTGCCCCTCGAAACTCCCATCCTGTTAAGCAACCTTCCCGGTGGCGCAAGCGCTTCTGCCCGCGTGGCCAGTTGCCTGCCGCTGGGTCACGATGGAAAGCAATTTCTCATCGGCGTGTCGCTCTACAACCCAGGGAACATTTGGGGAATCGCCAACCCGCCGCAAGACTGGGATTGCGATCCCTGCGGCGCTGCCGCCAGCCCCGGCAATCGCACCAGCCGAAGCGGCAACGTCTGGCCCTACAACATTTTCTCCGCTCACGGCGAAGCTCGTCCCGGTCGAAAATAAACCGCTCGGCGTGACACCGGAAGCAATCCTGATCCTGTTCTTTCGTAACCTCGTGCGGTGTTCCGCGTGGTGCCATACTGCAGGCTAAGTATGACGCAAACCGCAGAACAAATAGCCTTGGAAGCGTCTTCCGCCCGTCCGGAGAAGGGCACACCGCGCCCGTTTCGGGTGAAGCTTCGAGGGTCGATTCTGACGCTCATTCGATTGCCCAACCGGCGCCAGGTGCGGGGCAAACTTCACCAACTCTCCAGCACCGGAGGTCTGGTGAACCTCGATAAACCGCTCGATGAAAAACTCATGGTCGAGTTTATCTTTCATGTCGGCGAAACCACGATTCGCGAGAAGGCGCAAATGTTATTTCCCATGTGGGCCACACAGGGCTGGCTGCAGCCCTTCCGCTTCATCGACATGCCAGAAGCATGCAAGAGCACCCTGGAAACAAGCCTGACTGCATTCATGCAGGGCCTGACAGATCCCGCTGCCTGAGGGCGGGAAGCAGTTTCACTGGAGCACCACCACTCCCGATTCCCAGGTCCACTTTGACTTGCCTCTTTCGCACCCTGGGATTTCCGTCAGCCAATCTGTGCACAATCTGGTAGTGGGCGGTTTTGAAGAACCGCCCACTACCCACAATCTTTCATCCTTGACAGCGCAAGATTAGAAATCTACGTGTCCGGACGCGTAGCATCATCCCCGACAGAAATTCGGTTAGCGCGAAGGTCTGGAACGGAGAATCACAGAAAAACTCAGCCAGCTAGTTTTGCCCGCACCATCCACACTTCGAAAACAATTTGCGCCGGTCTTCTGCTTTGCGCAGCTTTGACAGCCACCGCTTCGCGCAGACCGACTCGGTTGCTGAATCGGTTGGCGGCGTTTTCTCACCCTTGGGCTGAATAGCAACTTTTATGGCACGGCGCCCGGCGGTGGCGGCGCAGGCTCGATATTCCCGCCTCTGAGAAGGATCACCAGTCTGGCCCGAATCGTGAATGCGCTGAGTTAGAATACATCCATTCAGCCCGGAGTCGCAGTCTTACCTAGGAGGATGGTCGGAACGACAGCGCTTGGCGAAGGGCTCGTCAGGTTCGAGCCTCGGTTCGAGTTCTGTTGGGCCAAAGTCAAAGGCGCTTTGATCTCAACCCTTATGCGTTCCAGGTGCTTTCGGATACTGGCTCCGATGTTTTTCCTGCTGCTAGTGGGAACGGGCAGTGGACAAAATACGACCCTGATCAGCCTTGATCAGGCCATTGATCTGGCGCTGGCGCACAACCATTCCATAAAAGCGACGCGAACTCTGATTCTCCAGAACCAGGCGCAGGAGATTACCGCGAACCTGCGGCCTAATCCAACGCTTGGGGCCGATAGCCAATTCATCCCATTTTTTAGCCCGCAAGATTTTTCCGGAGAAAATCTGGACCAGACCCAGCAGTTCGATATCGGGATCGGTTATCTGTTCGAACGTGGTCACAAGCGGCAACGAAGGTTGCAGGCCGCTCGCGATCAGACCGCCGTCACTCGCGCCCAAGTTACCGACGCCGAACGAACCCTGGCTTTCAATGTGGGCCAACAGTTCGTCAGCGTTTTACTGGCTGAATCCACCCTTCAGTTCGCGCTTGAAGATCTGAAGGGATTTCAGCAGACGGTCGATATTGGTGAAGCACAATTAAAGGCAGGCTACATCGGAGAAGGCGACTATCTAAAGATCAAGCTGCAACTTCTGCAGTTTCAGACCGACGTATCCTCTGCCCGCCTGGCCAAAGCGCAGGCTCTGGTCGGCCTACGTGAATTTTTGGGTTATAACGCAGTACCGGCCGATTTTGACGTGATCGGCGACCTGGCGTATCAGCCGCTCAAGGCGAACCTGGAAGACCTGCAGACGAAGGCGATGCGCGAGCGCCCCGACTTCCGCGCCGCGGAACTAGGAATAACCGCGGCGCAGAGTCAGATCTTGCTGGCCAAGGCGAATGCCAAGGTTGATGTAAATGGCACTTATGACTTTACCCACGTTTCCGGCGAGAACACGGCTTCCATCTTTGCGAATTTCGAGTTGCCTATCTTCAACCGCAATCAGGGAGAAATCGCGCGTACCGGCTATGCGCTCACCCAGGCACAGGAGCAGCAGCAGGCGGCCAGTGATACAGTTCTTTCCGATGTTGCAAATGCCTTCGAGGCGGTCAAGAGCAACGACGAAGTGGTGCAACTCTATACTTCCGGTTACCTAAAGCAGGCGCAGGATTCGCGCGACATCAGCGAATATGCGTACAAGCGCGGCGCCGCCAGCCTCCTGGATTTTCTCGACGCCGAGCGGAGTTACCGCTCTATCCAATTGGCGTATCGACAGGCGCTAGCCTCTTATATGACCGCGATCGAACAACTGAAGCAAGCTGTGGGAACGAGGAACTTGCCATGATGAGCGTCATGGATCGCGGGCAGCGGTTGGCTGTATTGGCCGCCATATCTGCTATTGCACTCATGCTGGCCTCTTGTCAGGAATCGACGTCCAATGCCGCGGCGAACCCCAACAATACGGCTTCCAACAGTGCCGAGCTGTTTACTATCCCGTCAGAGCAGATGTCGCATGTGCAGGTGCTCACAGTACAGCCCAGTACGCTCACCCGATCTTTGCGGCTGACCGGGGCCGTGGCTTACAACAGTTTCCACACAACGCCCGTTATCACTCAAGTGAGTGGGCCGGTCAGCCGAGTGGTCGTTGTTCCGGGGCAGAAAGTGAAGCAGGGCGAACCGATGTTGTACGTGGCCAGCCCGGATTATTCGCAGCTTCGCACCAACTATCTCAAGGCCAAAGATGCTTATGCCTTGGCACAAAAGGCATACGCGCGAGCTCAGGATTTATATCAGCACCACGCGATTGCCGAACAGAATGTAGAGCAGGCAGAATCGGTCGAAGTTCAGGCCGGCGGTGACCTTGCGTCTGCTCAAGCCGCGTTGAAGGTCATGGGAATCGCCGATCCCGACGCGCTCGTGAAAGCTCCACCTTCGTTCGAAGTTCCGGTAAAAGCGCCGATCAGCGGCCTCGTGGTCGAGCAGGATGTCTCAGCGGGACAAGTTATTCAGCCCGGAACCACGCAATGTTTCATGATCTCTGATACTACTACTGTCTGGGTATTGGTGAACGTCTATCAGAAAGATTTGCCCTATGTGCGCGTGGGAGATACCGTGACCATTCAGACGGACACTTATCCCGAAGTGTTCCACGGGCGTATTGCGTATGTCGCGGCCTCTCTGGATCCGAGCACGCGCACGTTGCAGGCGCGGATTGAGACTCCAAATCCTGGCGACAAGCTTAAGAAAGATATGTACGTGGTTGCGACCGTGAACGCTGGTACGATTCGCGATGCAATCGCGCTTCCCGATGCCGCCGTCCTGCGGGATACCGAGAACCAGCCGTTTGTTTATGCCGCGGCATCTGCGAACCAGTTTGGCAGACGATCGGTAACACTCGGAGAAAGTTTGAGTGGTCAGACGCAGATTACCGGTGGGCTGAAACCTGGTGACCAAGTCGTCGGAAACGGAAGCTTGTTCCTGCAGTTTGCAAACTCGCTGCAGCGCTAGCCGGATTACGGAGACTTTGAGAGACAATTCCAACGACTCTCTAAGAATGGGATTCATCAAGACTGAATGATCCATCGAATCGTCCAAGCGGCGCTGCGCCAACGGTTCTTGGTGCTGATGCTGACCGCTTTCATCACGGTGGGGGGAATCCTGTCTTTTCAAAGGATGCCCGTCGACGCCTACCCCGACCTCTCGCCTCCTCAGGTTGAAATCATCACCCAGTGGCCGGACCATGCCGCCGAAGAAGTTGAGCGGCTCGTCACTCTTCCCCTCGAACTCCAGATGAACGGCGTTCCCCACATGGTGGTCATGCGTTCCATCTCACTCTATGGATTGTCCGACCTCAAACTCACATTCGAGGAAAGCACCGACGATTATTTTGCGCGGCAGATTGTTTTTGAGCGGCTAGCGCAAGCTACGCTGCCAACAGCAGTGACCCCAACTCTGGCGCCCCTGTTCAGTCCCAGCGGCTTGGTTTATCGCTATGTTCTGGAGAGTCCTGACCGAAGCCCACAGGAATTGAAAACCATTGAAGACTGGGTGATTGAGAGAGCTTATCGATCGGTTCACGGGGTAGCAGACGATTCCGGCTTCGGCGGAACGGTGATGCAATATCAGGTGCTGCTCGACCCAGCACGCATTTACGGATATCACCTGACCATTCCGCAGGTCACTGCGGCTCTGGCTGCCAACAATTCCAATGCCGGCGGCGGATTCTATTCTCAAGGGGGACAGTTCTATTACGTTCGCGGGATCGGGTTGGTCCGAAACACAGATGACATTGGAAACATCGTAGTCGGAGCTAACAAAGGAGTGCCCATTCGAGTGCGCGATGTGGGAGACTTGACCATCGGGCACGCACCACGCTTGGGCGAATTCGGCTTCCAGAAAAATGACGACGCCGTGGAAGGTGTCATTCTCATGCTGCGTGGGCAGCAGACGCAAAATGTATTAAAAGGTGTGGAAGCAAAGACCGAGGAGTTGAACCGTCAGATTTTGCCTCCTGACGTCAAAATTCATCCTTTTTATGACCGCAGCGAGTTAGTAGACCTGACCACCGACACGGTAGAGGCGAATCTTCTTCGTGGCATGGTGTTGGTCTTAGTTGTACTGATTTTCTTTCTGGTCAGCTTTCGTGCCGCTGTTATCGTTGCCCTCACCATTCCACTCTCGCTTCTGTTTGCCTTTATCGTGCTTCATGCTCACGACGTAGCGGCGAATCTGCTCTCCATCGGAGCCATCGACTTCGGAATTGTCATCGACGGCACGGTCGTGATGATTGAGAACATCTACCGCGAGCTGGCCATGCGCGAGGGGCAGACCTACAACCTGAGCGAGGTTATTCTTGCTGCGGCCAAAGATGTGGATCGCCCCATCTTCTATTCGGTTGCCGTCATCCTCGCCGGATACCTTCCGATCTACGCCTTAAGTGGGCCCTCGGGAAAACTGTTCCATCCAATGGCCGAGACGATGTCCTTTGCGCTGATCGGTGCGCTCATTTTGACGCTGACGCTGATCCCTGTGCTCGCCTCCTACTGGTTCAAGAAAGGCGTGCGCGAGAAACCGAATCGCGCATTCGAATGGATGAAGCGGAAGTATGCAGGTCAACTGGATTGGGCACTCGATCGGCCGAAGACCACCATCGCAATTGCTACCTTGATCTTCGGGGCTGCGTTGCTTCTGGTTCCCTTCATCGGTGGCGAATTCATGCCTCACCTTGACGAAGGCGCGCTCTGGGTGCGGGCCACCATGCCCTACACCATTTCTTTCGAGGAGGCTGGCAGCATTGCCCCTCAGATACGCGACATCCTCATGTCGTATCCGCAGGTCACCGTCGTGGGTTCGGAGTTAGGTCGCCCCGACGACGGCACCGATCCCACAGGTTTTTTCAACTGCGAGTTCTATGTCGGCCTCAAGCCTTACAAGGACAAAAGTTGGACAGGCCAGATCAGCGAGAAAAAACAACTCATCGAATCGATCAACAATAAACTCACTGCCTTCCCGGGAATTATCTTCAACTACACTCAACCTGCGGAAGATGCCGTAGACGAAGCACTCACCGGCCTCAAAAGCTCTTTAGCGGTCAAAGTATATGGTGACGATCTCAACGTCCTTCAGGATAAGGCAATACAGATCAAGACCACTCTATCGAAAATACCCGGCTTCACCGATCTCACCGTCGTGCGCGAACTCGGTCAGCCTAGTCTTCTGCTCGACGTCGACCGCGGCAAAATCGCCCGGTACGGGATCAACGTTGCCGATGTCGAAGCCGTGATTTCGGCTGCAGTGGGCGGGCAGGCGGTCACTCAAGTGATTCAAGGAGAGAAGCTGTTCGATTTGGTGGTCCGCATGCAGCCCCAGTTTCGCAGCAGCGCCCATGAGATCGGAAACTTGTTGGTGGGCACCCCAGATGGCCAGCAAATTCCGCTGAGCCAGCTCGCCAATATCACCCAGGGCAACGGGGCGTCCTTCATCTATCGCGAAAATAACTCCCGCTACATCGGAGTGCAGTACAGTGTCGAGGGACGGGACTTGGAGCGGGCGGTGCGAGACGGCCAGGCGGCCGTGAAGAAAGTGGTGACACTGCCGCAGGGCTACCGGATGGAATGGGGCGGAGAATACAGCCAATTTCTGGAAGCCAGATCGCAGATGTACTTTATCGGTCCACTCGCCGTCGTGCTGATTTTCATGATCTTGTTCGCGCTCTACGGAAATTTCAAGTTCCCCGTGACTATTGCCCTGGGTGTCATCATGACTGAACCCGTGGGAGCGCTGGTTGCGCTGAAACTCACGCACACTCCGTTCAGCGTTTCTTCAGTCTTGGGTCTGCTGGCGTTGCTCGGTGTTTCCGTGGAGACTGCCGTCATTCTCGTTTCCTACATCAACAAGTTGCGGCTGGAAGGCATGGGGATTCGCGCGGCCACCAGGGAAGCTTCGCTCTTACGTCTCCGTCCAATCATGATGACGGCACTTGTCGCGTGCCTGGGATTGCTGCCGGCGGCCCTCTCCACCGGCATTGGATCTGATACTCAGAGGCCGTTCGCCATCGTCATCGTGGCCGGCCTCATCTCCCGTCTTTTCATCGGATTTTTCGTTAATCCCGTGTTGTACGAGATGGTTGCCCGTGACGGCGATGTGCTCCAGGTCTGACGAAGATTCTTCAGGAGCGCTCAATGGGGTCGGTCGGCCCGGTTTTTGTTACTATCCAAGGGGAGCCGTTGCGGGGTATAAGAACTGGTTCGATTCAGCAGTGAAGGACGCGGGATCAAAGAGTTTACTTGGTATCTGTCTTCGATACACATTCGCAAGCCGCCTAGCGATGACTAGGGTGGATTTTGGGACGCTTGCGGAACTGATGAGACACGAAAAGCGAAAGAGTTCGCTCTGCAACCTCGAACTAAGTGTAAGTGATTGATAGATAGTTATTTGTAGTAAATTTGGGCCCGTAGCTCAGCGGTTAGAGCAGTGGACTCATAATCCATTGGTCCAAGGTTCAAATCCTTGCGGGCCCACCAATTAACCTTTTTATTTAATCTTTCAATCACGAAGAACGGGAGGCTGGTCGGTATACCTTCCGGTGAGGAGACCAAAGGGATGTCGAAAGTCGCTGCCGTAGCCGTGTCGATGGTTCTTCTCGCCGGGCTTGGCTTTGCTCAGAAGCAAACCGATTGGATCAACACTTCGAACAGTCCGGAGATCCAATACCGCGTGCAATTATTTGACGACGCAAAGACTTGTTATCTCGACTTTCGCGACAAGAAGCAGGGCAAAGGATACACGACCTTCGACGCCGCTGTGGATTACAAGTCGATGGATTCGGATTCGAACGGGGATCCGAACTCGAACAGCCAATCGTCGACAAAAATAAAAACGGAGACCGAGCACATCGTAACCGCTTCTTCTCAGACTGGCAGCGCGCGTATCTCCGATTGCTCTGGCATCTCCGAGATTAGGGTCAACTATATCCAGCGCCATTGATTACGATCCGCAACCCCGCCCCACCTCACGCTGGTAGTTGTTACACACCGATGAAAAGCATAAATTTCGCGCCTGCCGTTTGCGGAGATTCCCCAGCGATGAAACAATACCCCAATGCATAAATCTATGAAGACAGCAGTCAACCTATTGGCGGTTGGAACGTTGTTGCTCGGGCATGCCCTGGCGCAAACTCCGGCGCCGGCGACTCCACCTGCCTCCTCCACGAAAACCCAGGCACCGGCAGCCAAGCACCCGGCGGCCGTTGCAAAGACCGCCGCTCCGCTGGCGCTCAAGACTCAAAAAGACAAGTTCAGCTATGCACTCGGGATGAAGATGGGAGCGAATCTTCAACGGCAGTCGGTTCCCGTGGACGCAACTATTCTGGCCCGCGGCTTGAAAGATGGACTCGCTGGCGGCAAGACTTTGCTGACCGACGCCGAGGCGCAGGCCGCAATCAGCGCCGTGCAGGACGAGATGCGTAAACAGCAGCAGGAGAAAATGAAGCAGGCCGGAGAAGTGAATAAGAAAGAAGGAACGGATTTTCTCGCTGCCAACAAAGGCAAAGAAGGCATCGTCACACTGCCCAGCGGCCTGCAGTACAAAATTCTGACGGAAGGCAAGGGCCCCAAGCCCACAGCGAGCGATTCGGTCGTCTGCAACTATCGCGGCACGCTCATCAATGGGACAGAGTTTGACAGCTCTTACAAGCGCGGCCAGCCCGCGACCTTTCCCGTCGGTGGAGTAATCAAGGGATGGACCGAGGCACTGCAGCTCATGGCCGTCGGCTCGAAGTGGCAGCTCTTCATTCCACCCGACCTAGCCTACGGCGAGCGTGGTGCGGGCGCGGATATAGGTCCCGATTCCACGCTGATCTTCGAAGTCGAACTGCTCTCCATCGAGGACAAGAGTAAAGATAAAGAGAAGGCTCCGGACAAAGAGCCAGAAAAGAAATAGTAGTTAGTGATTTGTGTCACACCTCAGCGGCGTCGCATCAGCGGCGCCGTTTTATTTCATCCCACCTTCGCCGCCAGAACCAACCCGATTCGCCCGATTAACCACTTTGGGGCATCTTCGCTGCCCGTCGTTGACAGGCTTGGTACCGCAGCGTAGCGTTGCCACAGGTCAGAGAAAATCTCAACTTCAGCGGCGGAGGGGTGACCATGTTGTGCAGATTTTTCTGCGCAGCTGTAATTCTATGTCTCGCGGTGAATAGCGCAGCGGCACAAGATCCAACTAAGGTAGAACCCAAGCACTACCGGCTGCTTTTTGAGAACGAACGTGTGCAAGTGGTGAGCGTCCATTATGGGCCGCACGAGAGGTCTCAGATGCACGACCATCCCGGCGGCGTGGTGGTCATCGTGACGGGCGGACACCTCCGGTTCACTGACCAGAATGGCAAGGTCACTGAGGTTTATTCCAAGTCTGGCGAGGCCCGTTGGTTTCCTCCCTTCAAGCATGAGGTCGAGAACATTGGCGACGAACCCTATAACGCGGTCTACGTGGGTATCAAGGGAAAATTAAACGCCGCCATTACTAATCCGAAAAAAGAGTCGCCGATAAGTCCCGAACAATTGGCGGCAATCATGGCTGAGTATTCGCCAACAACAGCGAAGCCCCAGTAGCGGTTTTCGCCGTCCGGCTCCCATGTGCCGACTGAATCCTGAGTGATCGTGCGAAGCGGTAAAGCGGATAGCCCGTAGCCGAAGCCCGTTCCCCATCCGTATAATCGTTTTTCAACGATTCTTTCCTTCAAAGGAATTTTATGGCGCACACCGTTTTCTGCGTGAAACTCAAAAGAGAATTACCTGGCCTGGACGAGCCCCCGTTCGATAACGACCTTGGCCGCAAAGTTTATGACAACGTTTCAGAGCAAGCCTGGAGGATGTGGGTAGAACACTGCAAGATGCTGCTCAACGAATATCGCCTGAATCCGGCTCGCCGCGAAGATCAGGAAGTGATCGTGAAGCAGTTGGATCAGTTTTTCTTTGGCGAAGGTTCGGCACTGCCCAAGGAATATGTGCCACCTGCTCAGAAATAGCGGACCCGAGCACATCGCTCGACCGGAGATTTTGCTCGTTCACATTGTTGAAATATTTGCCCATCGCTGCGCTAACTCCCTTCCTGCCATTGAATTACCGCCTTGATTACTATTGCACTAATTTTGATGCACATTTAATCACACCGTAACATTTCCTTGCTACAACCTAAATATGGATCTGCCCGTGTACAACACGCTGATCCTTTCCGACCTGCATCTCGGTGCAGAGACGAGCCATGCCCGCGAAGCCACGCGCGTGCTTAAGGAAAATCGTTTCCAGCGATTGATCCTTCTCGGTGATATTTTTGCCGATCTCAACTTCGCCCGCCTGACCAAAGACCACTGGAAGTTTCTCGGTTATATCCGCAAGCTTTCGAATCCTAAACGAAACGTCGAAGTAGTTTGGGTTGAAGGCAATCATGACCACGGGCTGACCAACATCATGTCGCACCTAGTCGGCGTGCGCGTTTATCAGCACTACGCCTGGGAATACGCTGGACTGCGGCACATAGCGATTCATGGCCACCAATTCGACGGCTTCCAGGTGAATAATGTCAGGCTGAATACGCTTGGCACCTCATTGTATCTGCAACTGCAGAAGCTCGATTTCAAGAGCAAGCCGATCGCGCGGCTGATTGACCGGCTGAATACGCGGTGGCTGCGCATGTCCTCGAAAGTTTCCGCGGGAGCGATAAATTATGCGCGCCAGCACGACGCCGACCGTATTTTTTGCGGCCACACCCATCAGGCCATCCATGTGGAACAGGACGGCATTCACTACTACAACTCAGGCGGCTGGGTCGATTCCCTCCTAACTTATCTCACTGTTGACGAGCAGGGGGTTCAAATCCATGAATACCACGAGCGAGTTGACGATCATAATTCCGGCCAAGAACGAGGCGAAGCTGATTCCTCGGCTGCTGACTTCTCTGAAGAATCAGGACTCGTCGAAGATATCGAGTACGAAGATGCTGGTCGCTGACGCCAGCTCCACGGACGGCACCCCAGAGATTGTCAGCTGCTTCCGCGACCGCTTGAACGTGAGCGTGGTTCGCGGCGGAATGCCTTCGGTTGGCCGCAACATGGGCGCGGCTCTAGCCGAGAGCGATTACGTTCTCTTCCTCGATGCCGATGTCGAACTGGGAGATTCCTCGGTAGTGCGCCGCGCCCTTGAGCTGGCGCAGCGTAAGAAGCTCCACTGCGTGACCACGAACATTCTTTGCCGCGACGGCAACTGGGTTGACAAACTGTTGTACGCGGGCAATGATCTGTTTCAGTACCTGTCGCGTCTGCACCGTCCTTTTGCCACTGGAATGTTCATGTTGTTCGAGACGAAACAATTTCGCAAGCTCTTGGGATTTCACGAACAAGTTTATTTCGCAGAGGACTACCTGCTCACCCAGCAAGTGGAACGGAAGCGGTTCGGCATCGTGCCTGGTCGCGTTTACACCACTAACCGCCGCTTCCAGAAAATGGGACATTGGCGCGTGGGCTTGCTCTTCCTTAAGACTGCGAATGAATTACTGGAACGAGGACTATTTTCTGCGCGATCATAAATATTGGCAGATTTGAATCGTGGCACCGTTGACTCAATTGAGCAGCGTTTTCTTCCATCGGCAAAACGGTGGGATCCGGCCGACAAACTAGACCCTCGTGGACTCGCCCCGACGGGGTTATCACGCTTGATCAGCTCAGGTACTTGTTCAATGCTTCCGCTTCATTGTCTCCCAGCCATTTCAGGTCCAGGGCCGCGTCGGTTTGATACCGGCTGATCGCCGCTTCGAGGTGACGCGACGCCTTCTCGAATTGGGAGCCTTTCTTGCCCGCGCCAAGCGCTGTGAGCAGAAAAGCCAGACCTCCTGCGGTGGCCGCGATCGTCAGAGTGGCGGTCGAACTCAGGAAGTTTGTCTTTGCGTTGGTAGCCAGGAGTGCGGAAAGGATGGCCGAAGAACACCCCACCATCCATTGAATCACGTTCCAGATAACTCCCCAATGCCGCCAGGACAACATCTTGCCCTCAATGTCCGGTGGTGCTTTCCGCACCGTTGGGCTAACATTCTCAGTCATATAAGGAAGTCTCCAGCATCGTTTGACGAGGGATTATAGCGTATCCAACTTGCGTCCAAGCTCTGGCCGAATGAGGATAAGCAACATGGCCGATCGATAACCCTAGCCCAGGTGACCTTTGCGCAAGCTGACGATTGTTTTCCACGACGCCGGCGGCGGACACCGCAGCGCGGCCGATGCTCTTAGAACTGTCCTCACCTCCCAGGACTGTCCCTGGGAGGTAAGCCTGCTCAACCTGCAGGAATTACTCGATTCTCTTGACCTGTTTCGCACCGTGACCGGGCTGCGCACACAGGATATTTATAACCGCGTCCTGCGCAAAGGCTGGACCCGCCTTACGCCGCAAATGCTCAAGGTTCTCCAGCGCGTCATTCGTCTCTATCACCCCCGGCTTGTGAAAGCGCTACAAACCTATTGGTCGCAACATCCCTCCGACCTCGTCCTTTCGGTTATCCCCCACTTTAACCGGGCTCTGGCGGAGAGCGTCAAAGGCGCTATACCGGAAACTCCCTTTGTCACTCTAATCACCGACCTAGCAGATTACCCTCCGCACTTCTGGATCGAGCCCGAATCCAAATACATCATCGCCGGAACCGAGCGCGCGAAAGAGCAGGCCTTGGCCATGCGCCATTCTCCAAACCACATCTTTGAAGCATCCGGAATGGTGCTGAAGCCAAAGTTCTACGAGCCGGCCAGGGTAGATCGCTCCGGTGAGCGCAAGCGCCTTGGTCTCGACCCCAACCTTCCCACCGGCGTCGTGCTGTTCGGTGGCCACGGGTCCCAGGTGATGGTCGACATCACCCGGAAACTGGATCGCAGCGGCAGTCAGGTCCAGTTGATCTTGATTTGCGGGCACAACGAGAAACTCGCCGCGAAGCTGAACAGCTTGAAAATCAAGATGGCGACGCACATCGTCGGCTTCGCTTCCAATGTTGAATATTACATGGCGCTGGCGGACTTTTTCGTAGGAAAGCCCGGCCCAGGATCCATCAGCGAGGCTCTACAATTCCACCTGCCAGTGATCATTGAATGCAACCAAAAAACGCTCCCGCAAGAGCGTTACAACGCAGAATGGGTAAGGGAAAAACGGTTTGGACTCGTCGTACCCAGCTTCCAGAACATCGGCTCCAGCGTTCAACACCTCTTGCAGAGCTCTACCTTTGATGAACTCCGGCGCAACGTCGGCACCTACTCCAACAAGGCGCTGTTTGAAATACCGAAGTTCCTGGACCAATGCCAGAAGGCCCCAGCTAACGCAATCTAGTTCTTTACTTGGGACTCATCCAAAGCGGCGCCAGGCTAGCCACAAGAAGAACTGCTGCCACCAGCGGGGTAGTCACGTAGAAGCGCGGAAGTTTGATCGAGCCCAGCGCAAGCCAGCGCGTGTGCCACCAGATATTTCCTGACAATAAGTCTTCCATGCTTTTCGGGTAATACCAATTCAACAGGAACCACAATGCGTCTTCTACCACCAAAATGGAAAACCAAGCTGCCGTCAGGAAAAGCAGTGGGATCAGGGCCACGCCTCCAACGTGCATCACCAGATTCGCCCGCGCGGCGGCGAACAAACGGCTGAACACAGGGTGGCCAATGCCCAACGAGGCCACCAGCCACAATTCGCCCCACAAAACCATTGGCAACACCACCGCGAAAACGAACAGGTGATAGACAGTCAGATAAGGCTTTTCGCAGACCTCCGAAAGAATACTGCCCCCAAACAGCTTTCTGCCCCAACCTTTGGGGTTCGCTGCGGACGCCCAGCCGTTCTGTTTTTCGATAAGGATTTCAAAAATGGCCAGCGCCAAGCTCAACCCGAGAACATTCAGAACCCAAGCCAACACAATCGTCCAGACCTGCATGCGAGCCATTTGACCAGCAATCCGAAATGCTGTCAATTTGGTTTCTTTGGACGTACATTTCACAGTCCGTAGACCCGAAACTAAAAGGTTTTCAAAACCGCAGCACAATGCCCGTCGATATCCGCACATTGTTCTGCGTAGTATCAAAGAAACGAGTCTGCACGTAATCGCCCTGGACGCGCCAAGCAATAGGCTTGATGATCTTGTAATCGATGCCGCCGCCAACCGCAGTAGCGAATGAAGTATCGCTGGTAACGCCGTTCACATCGACATGCCCGGCTCCAAACAAAGCTTCCGCGAATGGACGAAACTTCCCGGCAGAAAATGAAACTCGCGGACCAAACAGATAGTTGTGCTCGGTCACATCAGAGTTAAACGTCCCGCAAGTTGTTGCAAACCCAGCGATGCACGCTCCCTGGAAATTCTGCGAGCCGTAGTGGGCATCGAAATCCGCGACGAATCCGATAAACGGCAAAATCTTTCCTTCCACCGACGCCTCCCAACCATTGGTATTGGCGCGGTCAATCGACGATAGATCAGTGTTGTAATACGAATAACCGAAGAAAACGTTGCCGCTGGGAACCTGAGCGCCAGCCATACCCGCAAGCAACAGCAAAGCAAAGACGATGAGTCCACTCTTTCGCATGACGATACAAATCCTGCCTTTCTAATTGATTGGTCTTTAGAATTTGATTCGAAAAATTTAGATGCGCGAAGACGGGATTGGGTCAACTCAGAGTTGCGTCGATTTCTGTGGAGGCACACGGAAGATAAGCGTTCTTCCGCGCTCAAGAATGACAAAAAATTACAAAGGACGCTGCAAGGCTAGGACGTTCGTTGCCCAGCCTCGCCACAGGCAGCGAGTCTCGATTACAAATTTTATCGTCGCAGAGTCGTACCGAGCTGAGATTCTCAGAAACGCCAGACCAGCCCGGCCGATCCACGGTATTCATTCTGGTTCGCGCTGAGCAGGCGGGTATGGACGTAATCGAATTGCAGGCGCCAGGAAAAATTATGCAGGAACAATAAATGGAACTTGCGATCGACTCCGCCGCCGACGTCTTCCGCAACGATGTAGTGGGTTACGCTGTCCGACGTGTTTCTTTGGAATCCTCCCATGAGTTGCACGAAGGGACGCCACTTTCCATAATTGCGAGAAATCCGCGGGCCCAGAAGCAGGTCGTACTGCTGAATTCCCTTCCGGTAATAGCCACTGGTGTCGACCACGACCCCAAAAAAAGAATAGCGCGGCAACGGCATAGCTTCGGCCGACGCGGCCCAGCCGCGAAATGTATAACGATTTACCACGTCCACAGAATCCGACTCGGAAACTCCAACATAAACATTTCCACTGGGAATGAGCTGAGCTCGTGAGATGTTGGCAAACAAAATAAAACTCAGGAAGCCCAGAACCACGGCTGCGGTTTTCGACACGAAAATAGTTCCTCCCCGGCAATCATGCCAGCAGCAAATTCTACCTGAATGTGTGAAATTCGTTAGATGCAGTGTAGCGGACCTTCAAGATGCCTGCGCCGCAAAATTCTGCGGGGTACCGCTTTGGCACCTTAAACCGAAAAATTACCGCTTTTTCATGATTCCAAAAGCTCACAAATCACGTCTATCTATTACGATCAACTCCACCAGGACGAACTCGCAAACCTAGTCGCGTGAGATAAACATTCTGACCGGAACACAATTTAAGGAGTCGACGTTGAAGCTCAATTTGCAAACTCGCAATCGTGAAGATGTCATGATCGTTCACTGCCACGGCCGCATCGTCTACCGTGATGAGGCGGCTGCGCTGTCGCGTCTGGTGGGCCAAATAATCGCAAACCGCGGTAAGGTACTGCTTGATCTTAGCGGTGTCAGTTTCATCGACGGCGCGGGCATGGGTGAACTTGTGCTTTTGCATACCTGGGCGCAATCCCGGAATGCGGAGCTGAAGTGCGCCAATCCCAGCCCTCTGGTTCGCGAACTGTTCGATCTTACCAATCTGAATTCGGTGCTCGAGGTTCATGCTGACCTGGACGACGCTTTGGCGGCCCTCCAGTCGAGTGCATACGACTCGGAGGAACTCTGTGCGGACTGCTGATTTGCCTCGCGGATCTGCAGAGTCGCGTTACGTATCGAATATTAACCACCTGAAGCGCGGGGACATGACTTTACTACGTCCCCGCGCTTCTAAGCTTTCGCAGCTAGGTCTCGCGCTGAAAACGGTAGCGCCCGGCACGCTCCAGCGCGACCACCTCTGCCACTTTTAGAAAAGCACGCGCCGCATGGGACAGCCCGGCCTCTTTCCGATAAATCAAACGCAGCTTACGCTGCACACGCAGCTCACGCACCGGAATGCGCACCAGCTCTCCGCGGGCCAGCTCGGACTCCACGCTGATCTCTGGCATAAATGCAACGCCGTTTCCCATGGCAACGAATTGTTTGATGGCCTGCAGAGTCGGCAGTTCCAGCCCCATGTGCAACGGCGTCTTATGTCGCTGGAAAGTCTGTAATACCTTTTCGCGATACGGCGACGAAACGATGTGAGCCACAAACGATTCCGCGCCAAGCTGCCGGATGCTTACTTCACTCGCCGTTGCCAGCGGATGCTTTGGAGGAACCACCAGCACCAATTCATCAAGATAGACAACCACCGAATGCAGCCGCGCCTCTTCCGGTTTGTAGGAAAGCACTCCCAACTCGGCGCTGTGCTGCAACACATCGTCCGGAATGTGACTTCCCAGAGCCCGCTGTACCGTGATCTTGATCATGGGATGCAGGCGAAGAAACTCCGCCAGCACCGGCAGGAGATAAAGCGCTGTGAACTCATTGGCTGCAAGAACCAACTTTCCTTTTTGCAGCTCGCGCAATTCAGCCAGCGATTCGTGCGCATCGTGACGCAGGTTCAGCAGCTTCTCGGCATACTCGTAAAGCACCTTGCCGGCATCGGTCAGAACCCCTTCTCGGGACGACCGGTCGAACAGGCTCTCACCCAGTTCGTCCTCCAGCTTGCGGATGGTCTGACTGACCGCCGACTGGGTTCTGTAAAGCTTTTCCGCTGCTCGCGAGAATCGACCCTCGCGCGCCACACTCAGAAAGACTTCCAGTTGAGAAAGCTCCATATTCGCTCACTTAATATAAACTTAGCGATACATTAGCATAACTTATCATAGAAGCATATCTAATGATGACTAAATAATTATAAGTATTGCTTCAGTCGAACTTCGCCGTACGATAGGGAGGTAAAGATCGCGGAACGTTGTTCCGATGGTAAAGCAGCAATTAGCAATGGGCAATTAGCGTCAATCGCTAACTGCCAATTGCTGACTATATAAGGAAGAAGAAACGAATGGGCGCTGAACCTGTACGCATTATGGTTTTCGATACCACCCTGCGCGACGGAGAGCAGTCGCCGGGTTGCAGCATGAACCATCAGGAGAAGCTGCGTCTGGCCCACCAGGTCGACCGTCTGGGCGTCGATGTCATCGAAGCCGGTTTTCCGATTGCTTCCGATGGCGATTTTGAAGCGGTAAAAGCCATCTCGGCAGTCGTCCGCCGGCCCATCATCGCAGGGCTTGCCCGCGCCAGCCGGCCCGATATCGAGCGCGCATGGGAGGCTTTGCAGGATGCCGCGCACCCGCGGATTCACGTCTTCCTCGCGACTTCCGACATTCATTTGCAGTACAAGCTTCGCATCACCCGCGAACAGTGCCTTGCGCAAGCCCGCGAATCGGTTGCCTTCGCCCGGTCGCTCTGCCCTGACGTCGAATTTTCACCCGAAGATGCCACGCGCACCGATCCGGAATTTCTCTGTCAGGTGCTCGAAGCCGTTGTCGCAGCCGGCGCCACCACGCTCAATATTCCAGATACTGTCGGCTACACCATCCCTTCGGAATTCGGCGAGTTAATTTCAACCATCCGCCGCCGCGTCAAGGGAATCGAGAACGTCACCATCTCCGCCCATTGCCACAACGATCTCGGCATGGCCGTCGCCAACACTATGGCCGCCATTTCTGCAGGGGCCCGCCAGGTCGAGTGCACGATTAATGGAATCGGCGAACGCGCCGGAAACGCCGCGCTCGAAGAGATTGTCATGGCGATGCGGGTGCGTCGTGACCGCTATCCATATGAGGTCGGCATTGCCGGCGAACATCTTTTTCTTGCCAGCCAGATGCTCAGCGAAATCACTGGCGTGCCAGTGCAACCGAACAAGGCCGTCACGGGCCGCAACGCCTTCGCGCACGAAGCCGGCATTCACCAGGATGGCGTGCTTAAAAATCCGTTGACCTACGAAATCATGACGCCGCAGTCAGTCGGCGTACCGGATTCACGCCTGGTTTTGGGTAAGCACTCCGGCCGTCACGCGCTCGCCATCCGCTGCGAACAGCTTGGCTACAAGTTCGACCGCCGCGCCCTCGATGACATTTATCGACGCTTTGTTCGGCTCGCCGATAAGATCAAGCACGTCGAAGATCATCATCTTCTCGAATTGATCCGCGATACACACAAACCGGCAGCATCAGCCACGCCGCTATTCGAACCGCTTGCCGCAGTTGCCTCAGCCGCGGCAAGCGCCTCTGCCCGCGAGTCATCACGCGAAACGCCACGGCCGTTTCCGCTGGCGCAACCAGGCAATGCCTTCGCCCTGCCACTGATCACCCCCGCCGGCCCGCACCACGAACAGGAAGATTATCTCTGGGGCGTGTAAGCTGGTTCGAGCATGGGTGACCCAACTCCGGTAAGCGTTCACTTTGAAGGCAGTCAGCCTATCCTGCGCGTAGAAGACATGCAGGCGAGCCTTCACTTCTATGTGAACCTGTTAGGCTTCCGCAACGTTCATTGGGGGACCGATGAATTTACCAGCGTAAACCGCGACCGGGCCGGCATCTACCTCTGCCGGCGCGGTCAAGGCCAGGGACAAGCGTGGCTGTGGATCGGCGTCGAGGACGTCGAAAAACTACACGAGGAATACAAAGCTCGCGGAGTGAAAATTCGCATGGCGCCTACCAACTATCCCTGGGCCCTTGAAATGCACGTCGAAGATCCCGACGGCAACGTGATTCGCTTCGGATCGGACCCGAAGTAAACGAGCGGGCCCGGCCTGGCTCCTGGGTTGCGACCCATTTTCGATGTCCCCTCGCCGACTTGCTTTGCTGGAACGGTATACTGTTTCGCGCACTGAGTGTGAGCTATGCCGCGATTCCTGTTTTGGAACCTAAACAACAAGCTCGTTCCTCATCTCGTCAAAGAAGTCACAGGAGCAATGATGTCGATGTGCTCGTTTTGGCAGAGTGTGAGATTCCGGTCAGGGCAATACTGACCGAACTGAATGCGGAAACGCCAGATTTTCAGTTTGCTCCTGATCGTCAGTGTGAAAGAATTCGGGTCTTCACTCGTTTCCACTCGGGCTTCCTTGCGCCCATCTTCGAGAGCGACCGATATTCAATAAGGCGCCTGCGGCTACCACTTCGGGATGAAATTCTGATTGCAATGGTCCATCTTCCGAGCAGAATGCATTCAGCTAGTGAAAGCCAACGGACCTCTTGCTCATTGCTCGCCAGGGCCGTGCTGGAACAGGAAGCCACAGTTGGTCACACCAGAACCATCGTAGTTGGAGATTTCAATGTGGATCCCTTTGAGCACGGCTTCGTCGCGACCGATGGGCTCCATGCCGTCATGAGCAAAGCGGTGGCGCAGCGTAGAACGCGTCGGGTCGAAGGCCGAGACTTCGATTTCTTTTACAACCCAATGTGGAGTTACTTCGGAGACGCTGGCAACAAGCCCTGCGGCACCTAATTACTATGACAAGGCCGAGCATGTAAACTATTTCTGGCACATCTTTGACCAAGTTTTGTTGAGGCCGGACTTGCTCAGCGGATTCTCGGATGATGTGCGGATATTGACGATGGCGGGAAGTACCCCTCTGCTGGATCGCAACGGACGACCGGACCGAGAGAATGCATCAGATCACTTGCCGATCTTGTTTAGCCTAGATTTTTGATTTTGGAGGTACACAATGTCGAGCGCCCCAGACTCAAGCGCACTAGAGATGGATTTGTGGCCCAAAGCCAAGTTTGAAGCAGATATTGTTACACCCGTGTCGATCTTGCGCAAACAGGCAGCTCTACTTGGGGAGAAGACACAACAGCTTGTTACTGGGGAGGTTTTTACATACACAAGCGACAGCCCCATGTTGTCGCATGATTTTAGGCTAGTGGTACCCCCGTTGGACAACTATAAGTTCCAACTGTTTAGGGTGACACACAGGATCGACGAACTTTATCCCCTGACGGGCTATTTTGAGAACGCTACCCGCAAGATTCCTGACCAATCGGCTTTCGTTCAATGGCTGAAGGAAACCCTGTCTTCTGAATCGACGGTTAAGAAAATTGATTCGCTGATGGCTCAGGCAAAGGGCTGACCCGTAGCTAGCAAGAGGCGAGTGCGTCGAACTAACTGAAGAGAATATCCGCTTCAATCCGCGCACGGCCCTTCGTGATTTTCTCTGCCTGATCTAATTCAGCAACCGACTCATCCGGAAGCCAGCGTGCAGTCATCCACCGCAAGCGGGACGCACCGGTGTCACAAGCACCAATGCGTCCCTAACCAAAGTCGCCTAAAACGGAGACCGAGGCAACATGGCTTCTACAAAAGGTAGCGGTTTCGCTTTCCTTCTTCAATCCGCGCACCCCAGTTTTGTCCATGCGAGTTCCATTTCTGGAACTTCCGCCTCCTCTGATGGCTATTACTCAAGGAGAAAAAAATGCAAAAAGCACATTTATTTGAAGCGTTATTGATGGTGAATCAAGGAATCGACAATGCCGTTCAAGGACTACAACGGCTCAAGAAAAAATCGGACGTGCTTCAGGAACCCTATGGAGAGGCCATCAGTCGTTTAGAAGTAGAGCGCAATCAATGGAACCTGCGTTTCTTCGCTGCTATAGAAACAAGTCGGCAGAGTGACGCAGAGCACTTAGTATCGAGGGCAAACGTAGCGTAGAGGTATGTGGCTCCCACCTTCCGAAAATCGCGGAAGGTGGGCCAGCCTCCCGGCATCTACCTCTGCCGCGGCGGTCAAGGCCAGGGGCGTGCGTGGCTGTGGATCGGCGTCGAGGATGTCGAAAAACTGCATGAGGAATACGAAGCCCGCGGAGTCGCAATTCGTATGCCTCCTACGAACTATCCGTGGGCTCTCGAAATGCACGTCGAAGATCCCGACGGAAACGTGATCCGCTTCGGATCAGACTCCGAGTAGTGAAATCAGTCCGTTTTTCGTAAAACTCCCCGGCCCCGCTTGGTAGTGCTCGTTGTGGCGGGATACACTAACCCGGCATGCTTCTCAATCTGACTCTCCTCCCCGGCGACGGTATCGGCCCCGAAGTTACCGACCAAGCGGTCGCAGTTCTGCAAGCAGTTGCCGACGCGTTCGGCCATCAACTCAAACATCAAACAAAGAACGTCGGCGGCGCAGCGTTGGCTGCCACGAACGACCCGCTGCCTCCCGATACAATTCAGGCTTGCCTCTCATCGTCGGCGGTACTGTTGGGTGCGGTGGGAAGTCCCGCGTTCGATCACTATCCAACCCATCTTCGTCCTGAGGCTGGATTGCTGCGTTTGCGCCGCGAACTTGGCGCCTACGCCAACCTGCGTCCTGCGATCTGTTTTCCCGCGCTCGGAGATTGCTCGCCGCTTCGCTCTGAACTGGTTCGCGGTACTGACATCATGATCGTGCGCGAATTGCTGGGAGGACTCTATTTCGGAGAGCCGCGCTCCATCACCGGAGAACCCGGCTCTCGCGTCGCGCTCAACACGATGACGTATGGAGAAGCGGCCATCGAGCGCATCGCCCGCGTAGGTTTTGACCTGGCCACCAAGCGCCGAAAAAAAGTCTTGTCTGTCGACAAGGCCAATGTTCTTGAGTGCTCGCGGTTGTGGCGTGAAGTCGTCACTCGATGCGCAAAAGATTATCCCGGCGTGCAACTCTCCCATATGTATGTGGATTCCGCCGCAATGTCACTGGTGCAGCGTCCGAAAGATTTCGACGTGGTACTCACCGAAAATACGTTTGGCGATATTCTCTCCGATCAGGCAGGTGGGGTAGTCGGATCGCTGGGGCTGTTGGCCTCAGCTAGCATCGGTGGACCGGTTGGCTTGTACGAACCTGTGCATGGCTCCGCACCCGACATTGCCGGCAAGGGAATCGCGAACCCTCTGGGCGCGATACTTTCCGCTGCGCTGCTGTTACGCCACTCCTTCCAGGCTGAACGCGAAGCGGTTTGCATCGAGAGCGCCGTCAACACAGTGTTGGATACGGGAGCTCGTACCGCAGATCTGGTGCGTGCTGGACAAAGTCCGATATCGACAACGGAAATGGGCCGCAAGGTTGTGCAAGCGGTGAAGGCCTCGGTGGCAAAACAGAAGTCAGCGTAACTAAGACGTGCGTAATGAGTGCAGAGGGGTCGCTAGAGCCGCGGCGCCGAGCCCGGCAAAGACTTCGCAGGTTGGGCAACTCCCACCGATACTCCATCATACTTCCCGCCGATGTCATACCAGCGCACGCGCAACATTTCCTGAAACATACGCGCGCCGTCCAGCACGGGATGAATGCGCGTGTCTCCGCTGTGCCCCCAGTGAACGGCAACTTCTTCCACGCGTAAGCCAAACTTCCGCGCTAGAAAAAGAATTTCGGGATCGAACCCCCAGCGCTCGATGCGCTGCAGCGGCAGAATGGTTTGCGCAGCTTGACGAGTAAAGGCTTTGAAACCGCACTGCGTATCTTTGAACTTCAGCCCGAGAATCATACGCATGAGCAGATTGAAGACTCTGCCAAAAATCTGGCGATGCACCGATTGCCGTTGCGTCTGCAACTCCGCGCGCAGCCAACGCGAACCAATAGCAATATCAGCCCCCTGCGAGAGCGCGTCCAGCAACTTGGGCATCTCTTCGATCGGCGACGATAAATCGGCGTCGCTGAATACCACCACGTCGCCACGCGCCTTCAGCATACCGTGGCGCACGCTGTAACCCTTGCCGCGGTTTCCAGGATTCTCCACCAAGCGCACAATCGGATTCTTCTCGGCGAACTCGCGCACCAGCCTTGCCGTATTGTCACGCGATCCATCGTTCACCACGATGACTTCCGCGTCCCACCCTTGCTGACGCACATACGCCAGAACCCTATGAAGGGTGGCGCCGAGGCGCGTTTCTTCGTTGTAAGCCGGAATGACGATGCTGTAAGTCATGGTCCCAGAACAACTGCTACATCATACTCTTGGAATTTGCAGCTTCAACTTGTAAACAGCTCCCTACCAGCCACGTGGCAGGGGCGAATAAGATGTCTTTTTCCTGAAAGCTGTTGCCCCCAGAATCGCGATTCTAGACGGCGGGCGCAATAAGTATGAAGAAAGTTGCGATAAGAAGCTAGTAACGAAATAACCCGAACCGGGCGATCATGCCACCTTGCGCTGTTGCAGCAGCATGCTGAAAAACTCATCCACGAGTTCTCCATCGAGCAAGCCCTGGCGGACCTTCTCCCGCATAGTCTGCAAAGATTGTTCATGCCCCATCGCGGGTTTGTAGGGCCGCGCCGTCCGCAGAGCATCATACACATCCACCACTTGCAAAACCAGCGGCAGCAGCGGGATTTCGCCCGCCTTCAACCCGTCGGGATAGCCCGATCCATCCACATGCTCATGATGATGCCGGATGATGGGCAGCACCAGACGCAGCGACTTCAAAGGTTTGCAGATGTTCTCTCCGGCAACCGGATGCCGCTTCATGATCTCCCACTCCGCGGCTGACAGGTCGCTTCCCTTTTTCAGAATCTCGTCCGGCACCGCGATCTTGCCCAGGTCGTGCAGAAATCCTCCACGCCGCAGCGCGACGATCGAATCATTGTCCAGCGCCAGATGCCGGCCCAGGTCCACACCGTAAGAGGCTAGTCGTTCGCAGTGCCCCTCGGTGTACGGATCGCGGCCCTCCACGATGAGGCCCAGCGTGCACAGCACTGAATCCACTGTTTCCAGCTCATCAGTGAACTCCTTCACCCGCAACAACGAGCTCACCCGGGCGATTAACTCTTCGGCCAGCACCGGCTTATTCAGAAAGTCATCCGCACCGGCCTCGATGCCGCGCACCTTATCTGCGCTGTCACTCAAGCCGGTGATCAGAACAAACGGGATCAGACGCGTGGCCGGATCGCTCTTGAGTTCGCGGCAGAAATCATAGCCCGACTTGCCCGGCATCTTCACATCCGACAAAATCAGGTCCGGCAACTGCCGCCGCACTTCCGTCTCGCCCTGCTCGGCGTCGGACGCCGTAACCACGTCATAGCCGCGCGCCGATAGCAACTGATTCATCAACCCCGCGATGCCGGGATGATCGTCAACCACCAGAATCCGCGCGGCACGCCGCACCGGAAATAACCGCTCTATCTTGCGACCTAAATCTACTTCTTCACGCGAGGTTGTCCAAGGCTGGCCACTGGCATCCGGACGAGAATCAGGAGGGGAACCCATCGCACACACTTACGTTATTAATTCTAGCTCAATATTTGAACCCACAACCGAGCCACTAGTTGCTATATCGATTACACAGTGCGCCGTTTTTCTCTATTTGTTCCCAGTTTCGGAAGCTTCTCTGCTCGATTTGTGACCTATAACCTTGCGCGTCGGCAGACTTACTGCTTAACCTCAGCCATGCGATGCAGCTTCCAATTTCGCCGACAAAACATTGGATTGCTGGTCTCTCTTGCGATGGTTGCATGGTTTCAACCCAGCGCAGTGTGGGCCACATCCAAACCTCACGTCATCACTTTCGGTAAATGGACCACGGTTCAGTGGATGCCCGGGATATCGGCAGAAGGCAAAAATAAGGATAAAGTTGATAAAGATAAGGCCGAGCTCGCCGCACCCGCACCGTCGCTCGCCTTGAAAGTTCGTCCGCTTCTCGTCGATACCCGCGTAAAAGAGTTTACTCTCGGCCAGGCGCACGAAGTCACTGACCGCCTGTTCGTAGTTCGCCGCGCCTTCCGCGTGAACGACAGCCTGCCTCAGGAGTCCGCAACTCCTCCGCACTGGCAGTGGCAGCGTGGCGGATGGTTGCTGGTCGATCGCGTCACCGGCCGCATCTCGCCCATCAATTTGCCGGAGTTCGACGTCCTCTACTCCGAAGTGACTTGGTACCGCGACTATGCCGCGTACTGTGGCGTCTCCGATGACAGCAAGCAAATCTATGCCATGGTCGCGCAGATCAATCGACGAAAGCCGATCGTGAAGTGGCTGATAGAAGAGACGAAATTCGCGGTTGAAACTCAGCAATGGCAGATTCCGGACCCACCGTGCAGGCTGCCGGATTGGCAGCGATCTCCCGCCCGCGTAACCTTCGAAGCAAATCCGTCGACGAAGCGGACGTACGTGATTCGCGGCCACTCGGTCGATGTGTCGACCGCTGATGAAGAAGACGAAGAAGCCGCGAAATAGTTGGAGGCCACGCTTGGCACTACACTCAAAAACCTGCTGCTAGATCAATGACGGAAATCGGGG
>Ga0210405_10000731_pt1 | contig 41124 bp, 34 predicted proteins | sample IncBWH11MmetaG_FD_155492 | JGI IMG/M metagenome (GOLD analysis project Ga0210405, IMG submission 155492) | Forest soil microbial communities from Barre Woods Harvard Forest LTER site, Petersham, Massachusetts, United States - Inc-BW-H-11-M | ecosystem: Environmental > Terrestrial > Soil >... | reverse complement strand
GCTTTTGGGCAATAGGTATGGAAACAACTTCGTCTCCGCCACGATAGACAAGCTTGCCTCGTTTATGGACATTGGTCGGGGCGCCCGGATTTGAACCGGGGGCCTCCTGCGCCCAAGGTAAGAGCAGGAACGCTAAGTAGTTGGTTCGTCTAGCATTTTCCTATGTCATGCATCACGGTTTTGCACGGTATTCGTCAATGTTTGTTCCCAAGTTGTTCCCAAGTTGTTCGACTGCTGGCAACAGAAGCTTCCCAAGCTTCCCTAGTTAACCCTAATACGCTGATCTGGCGGCACTTAAGTGAAAGCGAATTCACGGTAATTGGAAAATAATGGAAAATGGGGCAGGCATCTGGCTGGCCTACTCCATTGAGTTTCGAACCTAGGGCGCCCCTGCCTCGTGAGCAGGTGTCCTTCGCGTGGCGATGCGCTCCTGCCAGAGAAGCAGGTGCTTTAGATTCGCATTTAGGTACCACGGTCTAAGGAACCGCTATGCGGCTGCATTGGCTGTACACGGAAGGACCAAAGGTCTTGCTGGTTCCCAAGAACGACCGCTTTCACTCTCCTTTCAATCATTGAGCCAAAGCAGTTGTCAGCATGACGCTGCCAACACAGATTCAAACTGCTGTGGCGGGAGGACGGCGGTCACCTTGGTATTGCTCATTTTAGTTTCCACACCGGGAAGCCAGAAGAAAACAATAATAAGGTTGAGTACGAGGGTCGAATCCCATCACATTCGGTGCGCGGGCCACTCGTCTCGGATTTGATGCCACCGAAGAAATCACCGGCCTCAAGCAAGTGCGCGTTGGCAGGGGCGCGTTGCGCGGTTTGGAGCCCGCAGTACTGCAACTCGCTCAGGATTGTTTATCGACAGGACGTGGTGCAAGGCGCCAGAGCAGCATGGTGTGTTGTTCCGCCGGCCAGCTTGCCACCTAGGCCGGCGCAGCGCGAACGTGCCCCTTCACCTCACTAGGAGCCTCACCCCCCGACTGCGTGGAAAACGCCTGACGCCCCGGCAACGACGCGGAAGGAAACTGCCGACCCGCATAAATAACCGATGATGCGAGCCAGCGACTTTGCATCCTTGGCGCTCAGCGGCGAACGTTCGCTCGACAAGCTGAAATGGACCAGGGATCGGTTGAAGCGTCGAATACGGCCGAGCGAAATCTTCAGCCCTTCAGAAGTGCATACGACCTGAATGGGCGTTGCACCCGGTGCCCCGAAGACATCCATAGAAGTAATGGCCGGAGCTTGCAGGAATATCAGCGCTCGAGCGACTTCATTGATATGCTTTGCGGAAAAAAATGCGTGAGATGTCGATCTGCGCATCGCTCTCAAGAAAGCGATGATGAAAAGGGAAGTGAGAAGGAACTTAAACACGGGCAGCGGGAAGAACTGCTTAGGCAGAAGATGCCAACTCTCGGCCAGGACCATGCCCCCTACAAGAACGACCGAGGTCCACTGCGCCTCAGAAAAGCCGAACAGGTGAGGACGGCCCTCGTCCCCGCGAAGGAATTCAATGAAAAATCGGCCCGAGCCATAAGCGACGGTATAGAAAGCAAAAACGGAGCCCGATACGGGTCCATGCAAGAGCCAGATGGTGCCAACGAGTGCGAGGCAAAGAACCCACAAGGCTTCGAGCGCCTGCACGGGGAACAGACGCACACCCGCAAGCCACGACGGAAAGCCTGTGCGGACCTGTTCTGAGCCGTAACAAACGCCCCATCGACATGGGCGGCCATGGCAGCAGCCGACGGAAAAGCAGCCGACGCGGCCGAAGCCGAGAAAAAGGCCGATAGCTACGACAGTGATGTCCAATAACGGCAGCACCGGCAGATAGAGGAGACGTAAGGTCATGGTTTCGGCAACCAGCATGAGCAAACTGTAGCGATAGAAAACGAGAGTCACGTTTCCCGATACGATTTTCACTGTCAGCATGGAGAGAGTGAAAAAACAGATCAGAAAGATGGCTACGCCGACACAAGGAATAATGGGTAGGCCTCTCTCAAAGCTCAAACACAATCCCAACAAGATAGCCAGGAACACCCCGGCTGTACCAAAGACCTCGAAACGCGAGATTGTTCCGCGGTACATCAGAATAGTCTGGCGTCCGATCTGGGCCACGCTGTCGATCACTTGTGTTCCTCGCGTCTCGCTGCTTATGCAGCGATCTCGCATCTCATCTTTCTTAAATTGGTGAGGAAAACGCGCTGGGATTCTTCTTTACCCAGTCGAGAATGTCGTTCAGCCGTGGGCTGCGGTTGCCTGGCGTCGATGCGACCAATTCCGCTGCGAGGTTCTTTGCCTCGTCCTTGGTCAGCAACGCCGGTGTGGTGAACGGGGATTTCGGATGACTCGATGCGCCTTTGTCGATGACCTCATACAGACCTTGCAGAGTTCCGTACGTAGTGTTGAAATGTTCTCTCAGTGCGGGCACGAGAGAGGCCATGGCGATGCTCGTCGGCTTGGCAAAAATGTTAAGAATTTCGACCTGACGTTTCTTTATGCCCTTGCGTTCCGAGAAGAAGTATTCGATTGCGTAGGAATCGCCTTCTTGGAAATCCGCTAAACCCATGACATTCTCTTCGTGTCGAGTATGCGAAAACTCGTGCAACAGGAGGGCGCCCACTTCGGCTGCCGGATACGAAGGATCGAATACGCTTGGCTTCAAATAGGTGTCGCTGCTTGGTTTGGTTTCGGCCAGTTGCGACTTACCCCATTTGGACATATCCGATGAGCTGGCCTTGATCACGTCATGGTGGGAGAAGTAATTGTAAAAACGCTCGGAAAGCGCAGAGTTGTCACCCGCCACGGCGGCTATCGCACTTTCGATCTTTGTTTGTTCGGATTTTGATAATTGCGTGTTGTTTTCTTCAAAACAGGCGCGCGCAACATCTCCAGCAGGAATTTTGGGATCTTTTGCTGCCTTGCAGCCACACCTCTGCAACTGAACTCCGGACCGAAGAGTTGGTGCTGCCCTCTCTTTTACACCCGCGAGCCGGGCAGTAGCGCCAGCCCAAAGCGAAGTCATGGCTTTGGCGGCGGACAGGTTTGCATCGCTCTCAAAGGCATGCTGCGCGATTCCGCTCAGCGGAGAACCCTTCTTTTGGGCATTTCCTCCGTCTTGTTGGACGACATGGGCGAGTTCGTGAGCGAGAAGTGCGTCGCCGACGAGAGTTCCGGGGCGATACTCGCCAGAGGCGAACGCGATATCACTCCCGAGGGTGAAAGCGCGGGCGCTGAGTTGGGAGGAGAGGTCTTCGGCGCGCGAGTCGGTGTGAATGCGCACTCGGGAAAAATCCTGGCCAAACGCGGACTCCATGCGAGTGCGAGAGCGAGAATCCAGGTTTTTTCCAGAGCCAAGTTGGCTACGAACCGTTTCGGGGTCAGCTGCATTCGGAGATCTCCCCGGCCGCTCCTTGAACTGTACTCTCTTCTCGCCCGTCAGCGTGCGCAACAGGCTGGTGCCAAAACCCTCTTTTTCCTGCGTTTCAGGTTTGCTTTTTTCTTCTTTCGCGCCAGGAGGGGCGCCACCGGCGGGCGGCCTCATAGGAACGCCGGGAGGGAGGCCTGTAACTTGGCCCGTTTTGGCCCAGGTGGCGACGGCTTGACGCACGCGGCGGCGAATGATGCCGAAATATTCTTTTGCGGAGGAAGCGGAGACGGCCTCGGGAGCGTACTTCCAAAGGGCCCGCTCGATGTGAAAAGCACTCTGGCCACGGTAGTGGGCCAGCCAACTAGCAATATAGGGACATTTGTCCGCGGAGCGACCCGCAGCGGAAAGTTCAGCATTGGCAGTTACACAAACCACGTCTTGCACTTGCCCAAGGAAGACCGATTTCTGCATTTGTCCCTTGCTCAATGAAGTGGCGTCATCCTCAACCAAAAACCCACCTGCGGGTTTACGAGCGCCGGCCGCCTCCTTTGCTGCGGCTTCCCCTGCGGAAGATTCCTGTTTCGTTTGCCGTTGTACCTGGTTCGAAGAATTCGAAAGCTGCAACCTGCTTTGCCGATTTTCCTGCGAACAATTTTCGCAATGGCAGGAATCGCCGCCCGTGCATCTGGGCTGAATTTGCGGAGGCTGGATGCGCAGGGTGACCAGCTCGGACGCGCGGTCGGCCTCCGCTTCCAGTGGATCGGCCGATGCGGAACGCGATTTCAATTGAATACGGCGGGAGCTAAGAAGATTCAGCAGATGCTGATTGCCCATCGAGTGCTGCCACCCGGAGAGCGAATCCATGCGCGGCATTTCCTGCCGGTGCCCGCCGCCCGCACCTGCGCTCGTGCGAGGCGCATCCGCCTTTTTCTGCATGGGAGCAGGTGCTGCCGCGGCTTTCGCCACAAGTTCCTCCGAGTCTAGCTGCCCGTCGCTGCCGGCGTTTTACTGGCGGCCGACTTCCTGGAAGTCACCGCTTTAACACCGGTGGGAGCCGCTACGGCCACGACATCCACTGCATCCGGCAGGGTTCCCCAACTGCAGTCGCCATTCCGGATTACCAGCGTCCGCGAAGCAAGCGCGGAATTGGCCGACGCCGCGGCGGTGAAGGAAATCGTTCCGCCCGCCGTATCAACCGTAGTGCCGGAGATGGTGATATCGTTCCCCAAATCAGGCTTGGCAGTCGCCTGCAGATTCTGCGCGGAGAACGTAAGATCAGCGCTCTTCCCCTGAACCAGGCTGTTTGACGAAGATCTATTCACAATCGAGGTGATGGTCTGCCCGCCCTGGCAATTCCACCAGAAGCTCCCGAACGAAACCACCAGCCGCCGGCACGCACAATTGTTGATCAACGTGATGTTGCCATTGGCATCCACATCCACTTCCGCCAAACCCACCCACGAAGTTTCCGGCGTGCACGGACAAACCGGAATCGCTCCGCTCGGAACATCGGTGAACTTGGGGCCGTCACCCGGAGGAGTGGGACAAGGACATGAGGTCAGCACTCCAATTTCATAGCCGTCGCGCCACCGCGAATACTCGCAGCGCGAATCATCGCATCCGCATCCATAGGGCTGCACGCGAACGGGCCGCGTCATCACCTCCTTGTAGCGAACCGCGATCCACAGCTTCTGCGGCTGATTCGGGTTGTAAACGTCCGTGCACCAGGGATCGACGGGTTCCACGCAAGCGTCTCCCGTGACTCCGGTGACACCCGAGGTGCGCAGATCAATCGTCCGCTCGCAATCGAGGATGATCTCGTCACCGCATGGCCCGAGCGCGTAGCCGCGGCCTACAATCACTATCCATGGCAGCACGCCGCTGCCATCCTTCGCGGGCGCCGGACAAACCAGCGCGCCGCACACCACGCCCCACCCGTGCATGATCAGGTTGTGCCAGCGCATGCGCGAGCGGAAATAATCCTGCATCAGCGTCAGGTCGTCGGGGGTGATGATTTGTCTCGGGAAAAAACGCGGCCGCAGCACGGATGCCGTCGTGCACGTCGTCGTCGAACCACAGCATTGTGTTGTTGTTGTGCTCATCAGGATTCTCCTTGAAATCGATCAATACGAGCTGCCGCACGGGGTCTGCTCGCCGGTGCCGCACAGGCAAAGCATCAGTTGGAAAAGTAGTGGGTTGCTGAGCACCACCGGGCGCACCGTGATATCAATCACCGGCGCGGCGGGCTGCTGCGCATTTCCAGGAGCGGCCGGCGCTCCAGCCCCAGGTTGCGCAACAACTGGCGGCGGCAGTTGAATGTTGGCGATGGGAATGCAACACGCATCGGACACTTTCACGCAAGCGCGCGTCACCAGGCGCGCCAGGGCGCCGTAATCCAGAGTCTTGTTGGGGAACAAATCCGTCAACGTGCACTTCGGCTGTGGCACTTTGATTTTTCCCGGGCAGATGTCGATCTTGTAGCGTTCGCGAATCGCTCCCGAAGAGCAGCGCCCATCGGTGTCGCAATCGCCACCGAAGGCGGGCACAGGATCGGTTTCGCATTCGTGATAGCACAGGCAAACGTGGACCCACGGCCCATCCGTTGGAACCGTCCCTGGCGGAGGCGGCGCCACAGGTGGAGCAGGCACGGGTACTGTCGGTTGACCGGGCACCGCCCCCGCCGGGGCTCCCGGCGCTGGCGCGTTCACTGGCGGCGCCGCAGTTGCCGGTGGCTTCATCCACGGGTCCAGGGAAATCGGCGCGGAGGGACACGCCACGATAATTTCGCGCCCGCAGCGATCCAGCGCCATCCCCGGCTGCACAATGATGCTTCGGCCGTCTTGGCCGAGCGTGACGTCCAGCCCGCAGATCACTCCGCAGCCCACCACGCGCTGGTTCAGCAGCCACCGCTTTTGGTTGAAGTATTCCTGCTCCAGCTCAAAGTGAAATACGTCCAACATTTTCCCGTAGAAATACCGGTTGCGCACTGGAGACTTCAAATCTCCGGCCGTTCCGTTCATCTGCATGGTGTCCATTCGTGCCTCCTCATTCCATGTCCGGAGCGCTCAAACGATGCGCGCCGTGATTCCATTTCGGCGCTGCTGCCCCAGCAGCGCTGGCGGCGTACCGCCTAAAACGGCTTCCGTACCAAGCGTTGAGCCCTCTCCTAGCCGCATCGAGGGCGGCGGCCCAGCGACGACGCTGTCAATCCCCACCCGCGCCTGGTAGCCGACCCTCATCCGTGGATCGACCACGCAAATCTGATAGGTAGTGTGGGCGGGCATTTCCGATTCGATGACCGCGCGCAGTTGCGGCAATGCCGCTGGGCACATCAAAGCGCTACGCGGCACCAGCACGCTGAACTGATACGCCACATCGGAAAATAGGGGCGAGCCAAATTCCTGGTCCTGAATTAATTTCGATTGGTCAAGGATCGCAGTCCGGCCGAGCACTGCGCCGTCGGGTTGCGACGGCGCCAGCATGGTGGACCAGCCGAGCACGGAATCTTCACTGCGAGTTTCTGCTGCTGCGGAATCAGCCGCTTCGGCGGCGCACTCGGCGCAGCAGGCATCACCTTCGCCTGGCAGGCACCACCACTCCGCCTGTTGAATCGGTTCTTCCACTACTGCAGGAATTCCAGTGACGAACTGGATGCTGTGCTCCAGTCCTTTGCGCGTGCCGCGCCGCGCAAACCACTGGAACCCTTCCGCGATGGCCTGGCGCTGCTTCGCTTCCGGCCAGGAATCATCCAGCTCCACGCCCAGCCAGCCCGCGAGCCAATCCAAAAACGCTTTTGGCGCAAGAGCCTGATCAAACAGCAGCGGAAGATTGGAGATTTCCGACTCCACACCTTCAAAGAATCCTTGAAACAGCGCCAGCAGCCGTGGCAGAAAATCGCCGCAAACAGATTCGGTGGCGTAGATCGCGGGCAGCAGCGAAAGATAGCCGGCCTGGTTGTATTCGAGGCGCAGGTTGTCGAGCGTTGCGGAATTACTGCCGTCGCTCCGGAATTCCGCGCCGACCCAAAGGTAACGCTGCTTCCGCGCGGCGGGGTCCGAACTCTCGACATACACCCCGGTGACATCCGAGGTCGAGCCGCGCACCTGCCTTTGCCAGCGCGGGTCGGCAAAAAACGTTCGCAACGCTGGATCCTCGCTTACAACCGGGATGTCGTTGGGGTTTGCCGAGGCGTAAGCGAACACATCGAGGTGCGCTCCTTTGTCGAGCGGCGGAAACTCCGCCACCAGTTCATGCCACTTGACGGGGAACCCCAGGTCAATTCGTTTGCTCCACGCCGCGCCAAGCGGCACGAACCCTCCGGCCACGGAAATCTTCAACGGTGTCAAACCGGCTCCGGGATAGACGTACAGCACATCCGCCGAAGCGAGCGTCAGCGCACTGACCGGACCTTGGTATCCGCGAACCTCCACATTCGTGCCAAAACTTTTTCCAGCGGTTAGTTGATATTGAATTACGCGTCTGCGGTTGTTATCTCCCAGAAATAACGCGTCCGCCGTGGCCGCCATCCCCAGCGACTGCGCCGTGGGATCAATTGGAATAGATACAACCGCGCCTGCCGCATCCTGCTCGGGATTGCCCTCTGCGTCAAAGAAATAGATAGCGCTGACGCTGGCATCCGCAACACAGACACGCACGGTTTGTCCACTGCACGTCACCGCTAGGGCCGTCGGCCTCACCAGCAGCTTGGCAGCGGTGAGGTTCATCAGAAAGTTTGCGTCATAATCGCCCGTAGCCAGGAATTTCTGCACGCGCTGATTCGCGTAGTCCAAAACGTAGACGCTTCCCACTTTGTCGGACGCGCATGACCACGGCGTGTTGAACTGGCCCGGGGTCGAGCTCAACCCAGTATTGCTGGCCGCGGCGCCCGGCAAGATTTCCACCAACTGGAGCGATGCAAGATCAAATACCTGTATACGGTTATTTCCCGAATCCGCCACAAACAAAGATTGCCGCTCCGCCGGAATCAATAAGCCACGCGGCCCGCGCAGTTGAGCAACTCCGCTTCCCACCCCGCCAATGCACGGCAGCGGCGCAATCGAACCATCGCAAGCGCTCCGGCAGAAAATTCGGTTCTGCTCCGGATCGCTCCAGTAAAGATTGCCCGCTCGGTCGGTGGCGACTCCTCCCGGCGCCGTGGGTGCAGCCAGTCCCAGAAGCGCCGCCGGCAGATCGTCCGCGAGAACGGCGCTAGGAAACAGCCGCAGCGAGCCGTCCGGTTGCTGCTCCAGCCCTTCCGACGAAAAGCCAGGCCACGCCCCCGCGCGATTCAAGTACAGAAAATTGCGTGCGTCGCTTGCCGCCATGGCTAGACCTCAACTCCAATCCACACGATGTCCAACATGTCCGTGGAACGGCCAAATGCTGCTCGCGCTCCCCGGGATAGAAAAAGGGAGCTCCAAAGCAGTTCAAATTGAAAACTGGTCGGGGTTTCGGACGTAAGGTGAACCACACTGCCGTAGGCATACTGCGCTACCACGAGTGCATTCGCGTTGCGGATCCGTGCGTAGTACGCAGGTACGGACGCAAATCCCGCCGAGGCGGTGTTAATCAATGTTGAGAGCCGGTAAACGGTGGGTTGTGCCACCGCGATGTTCGCGCCCGCGGCGGGCGCCGCGTTCGCGCCTGCTAGGGCCGTCAGATTATTGCGCAACATGTCGGCAACCTTTACCGTGTTGACGCCTGCGGCAACCTTCGGCAGCCGCGGCGGACGTGCGTTTCTGCGAATCGCTACCGATACATCGGCCTTCAACTGGCAGTTCTGCACCGCCACGCGCGCCAGGACGATCATCAATTGCTGTTGCACCAGATCATTGATTCGCGGGTCCACGGGATTTTTTCCATCGTCGGTCAGCCGCGCCCAACAAAACACCGGTTCCTCGTGCAGTCGCACCGCTCCGGTGTCCGCGCAGATTCCGCTGCGTGTCTCGCTGGCGGTCAGATTTTCCGTGGGAGGGTAGGAGACCACCAGATCGTAAAGCGCCGGCTGGCCGGCGCCGTTATCCGGAACCGGCGGCACCTGCTCTGTATCCGACACGGTCAAAATAATTTCCCGGCCCAGTGCATCGATGGCGTAGCCCGGCGAAATCGTCACTTGGCGATCGCCCTTTTTTCCGCTCACCGCGTACCCGCTGCCGACGCCCGCCTGGTGCAGGCTCATGTTGTGCAGCCAGCGCATCTCGCGCTCAAACGTCTCCAGGTCTTGCAGATCGCCGGCCAGCAGCCGCTGCCCGTCGAAGAAAGTAATGCGCTCGAGGAACTGTGTATCACCCAGAATTGCCATATTCGCTCCTCTCTACCTCGCCAACGGCATCGCCGCCGTTCCGCACCCACAAAGTTTCCGCTCCATGCGCCGCCGTAAGATCGGCGAGACCAGGCTTGGCATTTCGCATCCGACCCACGCGACGTGCAATTTCTGCCGTCGTGCAAAATTTCGAAAGGCGTCAAAGCCGATGACATTTGCAGGACCTGCGGCGGCCCCTGCGCCAATTGCGCTGATTCTCAACTCCGCAGCCTGGTCCACAAAAATGGGAATCCAGAAACGAAACGTAAACCGGTCTGGAAATTCATTTACGATATGGGGAAAAAGAACAGGAAGAATCATCCACTCCGCCAGGCTGAACAGTGGCCCTGCCAGCATCGCGAAATACTCCGGTGTCTGCGAAAATCCAGCGGCAGAGGTGTCCAAATCCACGTCCACCGGCTGCCAGGAAATGCTGGTGTCCTCGCTATCGGGCCTTACGAGATCCGCCGGACCGGGCTTCCAAGCCGTTGCGCCGGGCAACGTCCCGTCCGCAAATATGTGTGGCCGGTCAAATCGTCGCAGGCGTGGCGCAACAAATGTTTTGTCCAGTGCCACAGAAGTCGCTTTCGCGTTTTTCAAGAACAGCGCCCGCGCGATCGGCACGCCTTCCTCTCCGCGAGGGTGCGCCGCATCTTTCCAGTAAAGTTCCACGCCGCCGCCCCGCCGCGCTGGTTCCCCAAGGCAGCACTTGGCCGGCGGAGCGCAGCAGCAAGGCGCCGCATCCAACTCGCACCAGCGAATTAACAGGACAGTTGCATTGACAGTGTCCGGCACGCCGGAAGGAAACGGAATGTCGAGATCGAACTGCTGATACAACATGCGGCCGAACCGGTCGTAAGCGATCCCGGCGGAAACGTGCAGCGCGGGTATGCTGCCCGCACCAGCCGAAAAGGCTAAGTTCTGGACCGCCTCCAACCCAAAGCTGATTCCATATGCATTGTGCAGCGCTCGGTTGTGCCATCCGCGGCGTGCCGTCTCCACTTTCAAAAAATCGTTCAGGTCCGAAGAACGCAGCGTCTGCCCATCCCAGAACGTGAACTGTTCCATCGCCGTGGGAGGCGCTGCATCTGGTTGTCTGCCGCCGCAACCGCTCATCACACCACCTCAATTGCCAGCGTGCCCGCTTCCACAAGCCCCGTGGGCGGAACGCAAATCTCGTTGCAAGGCAGTGTGCACCCGCCGCCGGTGAAGGCAAACTGCTGCACGTGGTCCACTCCTGGGACACCCGCGATCACCCCCAGAAGATCCGGCGCATAAACATGCCGCCCGAACGCCCAACCGGTGCCGTCTTCGCCCCCTATCAGGGGATCAAGAAATTGCTCCAGCCTCGTTACAATGCGCGCCTGCACCAACGTTCGGTCCGCTCCCTTTTGCGGTTGCACTTGCGCCTGCAGCGAAACTTCCACGTACTCCGGCGCAACCACGCGGATCCGCGTGCCAATAATTCGCCGGCGATTTAGATACGCGGCAATGGCGCGGCGTGAAGCCCAGCTCGGCGTTGGCGCGCCGGCCGGAAGGAAGGGGACTACAACAACGGTCACGATTCCCGGCGCCTGAAAACAAGGAAAGTGATCGTGGAAGTCCGAAACCGCCATGGCCCGCGCCATGCGAACCGCCGGCGTATTCACCGCAAATTGTTGGTAGTCGGAAAGCGTGACCGCGCGAGTGGGAGCATTGACACGCCGAATGGCGCGCAGCGATGCTTGATCCCGGGTCTCCGCGCTCGCCCCGCCTTCGGCCGCGAACGGATTATTGATTGTCTTCAGATGGCTAGAGACCCCGGCCCAATTCGCGCCAAGCAGCGCCCGATTATGCGGCGAATCTTCTAATAAACTCACCGCGTTAGCCTCAACGTTTCCCGCCTCCACCACAGTGGTATCCGTCTGCACAAAGAGCAGGCTCCCCGCATCCGGCAGTAGTCCATTCTTTCCATCGCCGAACTCAATCTTTCCGGTGGTTGGATCCAGAACGACATCGGTGTCCCGCGAAGAGCTGGATTCCAGATCATCGCGCCATTGCCACTGCTGCCAGCCCGAGGCGCTGAGCGAAAACAGGTGAAACCCGCATGTCAGGACCGGGAAGTTCGGCAACAAAAATGGATCGAACGGCAATCCCGAAGTCCTGCCGAGAAATGCGGCCTCCATTTGCAGCAGGCCTTCGTCGGAGGTGGGGGCTCGGTACGCGAGAACAATGAACTTGGGATCGCGAGCGGCGCCGCCACCAAAATTCAGCCGATTAACGCGCCCGGCCGTATCCAGTTGCAGCGTCAACTGAACGCGGTCGCCGGGATTCGGCACTGGCCCCTGGACTTGCGCGCCCGGCGCGATCCGCAGCGAACTCGTCAGTGGCGTCAACTGCATGGCGGATGCGGCGTTAAAAACCGCTCCTGTGATGGACGGCGCTGCATCATAAACCCCTGAAAGAATCCGGTTGCGCAGATAAAACAACTTCTGCGGCACCAATCCGAAAACCTGCCCAATCATCGCCGACGGCAATTGAAAACTTACCTTGCCATCCAAGGTGAACGAGCGTGTGCCGTCGAGCAATTGATCTTCGACAGGCCGCAGTGCCACCCACTGACCCTGCGTCCCGTTGTCCGCCCAAAATTCCCACACCGTGCGCACCGAAGGATGCACAATCGCTAAAGGCAGGGGTGGAACGGGAGCAACCGTCGGCACGGCTGGCCCCGCGACCACGGGAACACACGGATTCTGATTGTTCGGGGGTTGGCAATCCTGCGCGCGCTCCGCGATTTCTTTTTCAATCCGCTCCCTCTCACGGTGCGAAGATTGCTCTCCCGCAAAACGGAAATGAAGCCGCACCGGCTTGCCAACGGGAAGCGCAGCCGAAAATCCGGCGTAGAACGCTGCACCCAGTTGTGGATTCGGCCCAAACGCGGCGACCGGTTCTCCCCGGCGCCACGCGTGCGTCAGATCCTGAAACGCAGTCCCATCCGAGGACTGCAGCGCCGCCAGATCTCCCTGCAAAACGCTGATTGCTTCTTGCAGCTCAAAGCGAATCGGCTCCGCCGCGGCCGTCGTGAGCGCAAGTCCCGCGGGCAAATCCAGCGACGGCGTCACCGCATCCAATCCAAACCTCATCACCGCGTGAGCGCCGCGCGGCGGCTCCGGCCGCAATCCAATCAACGCCAAAAACTTCCGCTTGTGCGTGTCCGGAATCTGATTCAGCTGAAACAGATCCATCTCCGCCACATAAGCGAGCAGCTCAATCACCGTAATTCCGGGATCGTGAACGTTGTGGTCCGTCCACTCGCGCCCGTACACCGGAATCAGCGCGCGGCTCTCTTCCACCAGGTCCGACCACCGGCGATCATCGAGATTTGGCAGCGTTAGCGTCATGGCTTCTCTGTTCCCGAATGCCGTTCTTCAGTCCTCCAACATCGTGAACTGCAGTGTGCCCGCCACCACAATTTGCAGCGGCCCCACTGCAATGTGATCCCCTTGCGGAATTCCATTCACCAGCAGTGCCAGCAAGCGAATCGAGTCCAGATCCGGCACGCTGGAAAGCACCGCCGCGACATCGGACAAATAGACGCCGCGCCCCAAATCCCAGCCCAGCTGGTCTGGTCCGCCCGTCAGGGGATGCAGAAAAGCGGCTAGCGCCGCCGTGGCCGCGGCGGACACTGCGCCGGGATCGGCGCCGTGCGCAGCCGCCAAAGTAGCCCCGACATCAATCGGGAAAAATTCCGGGCGGCTCACCACAATCTGGTGCGCAGAGGCAATGTCCAGCGGCGCGTTCGCTTCGAGATAAACGCGCACTTCTTCGCGCAAACCAAACGAAGGCACCGGCTGCGGCTCCTGGCTCTCCGGCAGAATTAGCACCGTCACCCAGCCGGGCAGTTTTCGTCCCGTGGGATCCTGCCCGGGAATGGCGCGCGCAAACGCCACGCTCGCCGAAGCTTCTCTTGCCAGCGCTTCATAATCCGGTGGCGTAATCGCCCGGCCTCGCGCGCGCAGCCGATCTGGAGCGCGCAAGCCGAAGTCCGCTAAGGTCTCTCCATCCGAACCGCCCTCTCCGGCGCGCGCATTTGCCACGGACTGTACGCCCGGCACCGATCCCAGCAATTGCTTGATCGCTCCCGCTGGAACATTGCCGATGCTTCCTCCGCCGGAACGGAAAAGCACCGCCTGCACCTGCGCGCCCACCGGCAGCAGCATCCCGTTGTTGCCATCGCCGAAAAGCAGCCGCCCCAAAAAATGATCCAGCATGTAATGGCGATCCAGCGGTCCCGAATCAAAAAACCGTTCTACCGGCTGCCAGCGGACCCACACCTCGGTTACGCTCTTGGTTCGGTCGCGTACCAGCCGCAGGTCGCCCATCTGGATGTCCGTCGCGGGCCCTTCCGCGGCAAGCTGATTTTCCAGCGACTCCACAACGGCTGCATCGTTGTCAAAAAGTTGCAACGCCACGATTCTCCATTCCACATCCGCGCGATGCCCGGCAAACTCGCGCACCTCGATCCGCTCGTGGCTCAGAATTGGAATCTGCGTAATCGTGAACACCTGGCTTGGCGCTCCCGTGCTTGTGCCCAGCGCCATGTTTTGAAAGGTCCTCTGCTGTCGCGCCCACACGCCGTTCAACATCACTGTGTTGACAGCCGTTTCTTCGGGCGGCTGATCTTCCCTGAGCCGCGCGCGGACCCAATACAATGTTTGCCCAAATCGCTGCAGTTGTTGGCTGATCGGCAGCGGTTGCAGCATCGCGATTCCGGGCAGGTTCAATTGCTCTGTGTCATCTTCCACAAAGAGCGCGCGCCATCCTCCGCCATCCCATTCTTCCCAGACCAGTTCGGGCGTTGACAACAATCCGGTCTGCTCCACGATGTCGAAATAGATTCCCGCATCCGCGCTCGGCAATGCCTGGTCTGTTCCCAGATAAACTGCTGCCGTCAAATCCGCAACGGTCTCGAACGGAGCAAACGTGTTGCCCGGCCAGCGCGCATCATCCGTGTGATCCTCGTACGCAAAATCGTTGTATGTAAAAACCTCTTCGAACGGTACAGGACCGCTCTGCCACTCAAACGCCAAACGTATGTCCGAAAGCGCGGGCGCACGCGGCACGATGTAATTCACTGTGGTTGGGTTCGGTGTCGTAGGAATGGTGGCGTTCACCGCGAAGCCGAATCCTCCGCTCACCAGTCGAACGCGAATCCACAGCGCCGATTGTCCCGCCACTTGCGTCGACGCTAAATCAGCGGGAACCGTGAAGCTCACTATGCCCGTGGCCGTAAGATCCAGCGGGGAAGTGCCGGCTTCGGCTTCCGCATCGATTTGAACCAGGGCCACTGGCAGCGGTACCCAATCCGTTCCATTCCAATATTCCCAGGCCACGTTATGCGCAAGCGCGGACGACCCCGTGGCCGTGAACGAGTTTTGCGGCGAGACCGCTCGCTGAATAAAAACCTGTGCACTCGCGTGTGGTTTGGACAAGACATCCTTCTGCGTGAAATAGAAAACGGCCCCTGGCTGCGGCTGCGCGCTAAACGGAAAGAACGATTTTGTGACGTCAACAGCTGCCTGCCCGACGATGGCCTTATCCACGGCAATTCCTTCCAACTGCACGGCCAGATCCAGCTCCATGTTTTGCGTGGGGTCCGTGGGCCAGACGATGGTCGTTGGGTTGGAAACAACGGTTTGCGGCAAGTTGAGAAAAGAAAAAGTCACCGCATACTCGGCGCCAAGAGACGGCTCGTCATCCGGCGTGAACACACCCGAATCATCGGAAGAAGTGAAGGTGATCGTCGATAGCCCGGCTGTGGAGTCCGTCGGCGTGAGCGTCACGTTGTCTGCTACCAAAAGCGACCCGTGATGCTCGCGGACGAAGGCATCTATTGTGATGGCTCCGCCGCTGGTGTTGGGAGACGTCGAAACCGAAGCCGACTGGTACAGGAGTGAAAAACCCTGGGTGATCTGCGTGCGCACCCGCAGGGACTCCACCACCGGCAAAATACGCGCCGGGTCGATGGGCAGCGTGTCCGTTAACCGCGCACGGATCCAGAAGGAGCTGACCCCATTCACCGCCACCGCCGCGGTCGTTGCACTCTCGGAAGTCAACGTGATCGTGCCGGAGGTCGTGAGCCCCGCGGTTCCATCGTTAGTGGTAGAAGCTGCGTCCAGGCAAGTCGGTTGCAGCGAATCAAAATCACGCCAGATCTGCCCGTCCCAATATTCCCAGGCCAGCGGAAGCCGTGCGTCGCTGCCCTGTGTTAGGTAAAAGTGCACCATCACCGTGCTCGGGCCGGTCATGGCCAACAAAGTGGAATGGCCAAGGTAAAGGACATGGGGCGTGCCCTGCATCAGCGTGTGGTCAAACAGCACGAACGGTTGCTTGGCCGCCAGCGCTGCCGAATGGTCTACGTATTGATCCCGTCCCGGCCACAAGCTGGCCACTGCCAGCAATTTTGCCGGCGTGATGTTCAGCCCGTGCTCGGTTTCAAAAACCACCGGCGAAGTGCCTCCCGCCGGCGGAGGCGCGGCCACCTGGGTGCCTTGCGGTGCATTGGCGCCCGTCGATTGCGCATTGATCGAGAACAGAATCGGCGCGCGCGCTTCCTCCGCTGGCGCCGCGTCCATGCCCACGAACGAATAAAATGCCAGCCGGTTTTTCTCCGGCGCCTGGTTCAGCCGTTTTAGGATCGCTTCGATCAAATGCGCAAAAATCTGCTCCACCGCCGCGCCTGCGGAATTGGCCGGCGGATTCCACTGCGGCAGGTAGCCCGCCCTTCGTCCGCGGAATTCCGAGACCAACTCGATCGCGTCCCTAGGATCCAGCACCGGCTTGGCGTTGCTCGTCACTGCGGCGATCCCTCCATCAGGTAAAACGGATAAACAAGATTTTGCAGCGTGTTAGTGGCCCGCAACCGATAGGTCATCGCCACCAGCAGCAGGTTTTTCGTGGTTCCGTCAATGCTCGCCACCACGCTCAACACGTCGATCCGCGGCTCCCATTCCACCAAGGCTTCATTCACGCGCGTTTGCAACTTCTGGCACGTCGTCTGGTTCAGTGGTTCGAACACAAATTCCCGCAGGCCCGCGCCAAAATCCGGCCGCATCACGCGCTCCCCGCGATCCGTCGACAAAATAATTCGAATCGCCTGCCGGATGTCTTCTTCGTATTTTGCCACCGCCGTGCTTCCATCAGCCTGTGCGCACGGAGGGAATGCCCAGCCAATTCCCTGAAATGCTTTTGGACCCAACACCCCATTCATCGCGCTCATCCTCCGATGGAAACGGTCAGGCAACCCACGGCGATCGCATTCGGCCCGCCCGCTTCGCTGATCACATCGCCTTGCCGTGCAGCCGGAAATCCGTTGATCGTCACGGTTAAGCTGCCGGGTGAAACGATTCCGCCCACGTGCGGCTGCACTCCGTTCACTAGCGGGCAGGCGTGCAGATCAATTTCCGCGCACCACGCTGGCTGCCCCCCAATCAGCACATCCGGGCTTCCCGGACCAGGCCCAAGCGGCGTTCCATGGCTGGTCATATCTCCCACGCGCGCGGCAAACGGCATCTCCCGCCTCCTAATTAATCTCCACCGCTTCCAATCCCAAAATACTGCAAGTTCCAGCTGTGCTCAGCGAAGCGCTTTTCACCCCGGTAATCTCGATGTCGTTTGCCAACAGACTGATTTTTCCTGTAGGCGCATTTAGGTTGATGTCGCCGGTGGCGGCTTGAATGGTGATCGAGGGCGGCGGGCCCACCGCAATCGTGATCGTGGCCGTGCCCATGAATCCACTGACCTGAATCTGCTTCAGATCCATCACGATTTGTTGCGACGTGCTGGTCTTGATGGTCACCGATTGCAGCACGTCGTCGAATTCCACCCTATGCCCGGGCGCGCCCGCGAGGCCCGTCTGGATCACCCGCTTCGTCAGAAAATCGGTCGGCAGGGAAATCGGCGGCCGGTTCAGCATGCTCCATAGCCCGCCCAGGATGTACGCATCGCGCTCGTCGTTTTCATTGAACGCAACGAGCACTTCGTCGTTCGTCTGCGGCACCCAGATGAATCCCCGCGAACCTGCCGCGCCCAGTCCCACGACTCTGGCCCACGGATCAAACGAAGGCAGCGTCGGAATGTGCACCTGCACGCGCCCTTCGGACAGCACATTCAGGTTGTCCACCACGATCCCCGGTGCGACAGAGTAGCCGCTGTCGTGCTCCCGCTTTCTCTCCGTACCCGCCAGCCATTCCAGTACCGCGTTCGCCATGTTCCGCTCCCCGTTTTCTTTTCTAAGCTGTCCTCCGCTAAAGACTCTGCCCTAGCACACGCAACAAACTGGAATTTCCCTTTGGCAGCGGGATCGAACCGAACCACACTTCTTTTCTCGCCTGAAACGCCGTCTTGTACCCACTGATGTCGAACGTGTGCGTCGCTTCCGTAATCCGATACAGCCCGCCGAATTGATCCCCCACGCCGTCGAAATTGATCACCTTGCCCGCTTTGATGGCGGGATTGCCGATCGTCGAGCCGGATGCCGTCAGCCTGTTATTCAAACGCGGCAGCAGATCCGAAAGCAGTTCCCGCAACGCGCCGGAAAATCCCGTCGGCTTGATGGAAAGCGTTTTCCCGGCTTTCGCTCCCAGCACCATGTCCAGGCTGCCGAGCCCCGGATAGATCATCAGGTCGAACGCCGCGCGGTCGTAATCCCACGACACGACAATCACAAATTCAATCTGAAGGCTCGCGATCCACACGCGTGCCGACACGCCAAAAACATCTCCGACCGTCGTCAGCCGCGGCGTGAAGTCCATCAGCGACTCGCCCCACTTTAGCGAAACACTCGGCGAGTAGTCCTGGAGCAAAAACTGAAATCGCAAGATATAACCGCGCGGCTCCATAGTGTGGTCGATATACATCTCCCAGCCGTTTTCCTTGGAGATTTGCGCCAAAAAATCAAAATCACTTGCTCCCTCCTGGGTTCGCACATTCACCTGCGCTCCCTGCGGGGTGGTGATGTAGGTTGCCAGCGTCATTAGCGCGGACAGCGCTCCGCCAATCGGGTCGGGGTAGGGAATCAGCAGGTTTGTGGCGCTTATGATGGCGGCAACGGCCACATCCGGCAGTGGAAAATGCGCCACCTTCGGTGTACTGATCGCAAAGGCGCGGTCCACCTTTCCATGCGTCAGGCGCTGCAAAAAGTCCTGCGCCGTCACGTGAATCGTGGGCATTCCCCCGGAAGGAAAATTCACCTCCACGCCAGTCACTTCGCCGACAAACACCGTTTCCGGCGTGTCCGGAACATAGCCGATGGAAAGTCTGAAACCTTTATCCACCGCCAGCAGCGGGTAATCGAGCCATTGCAAGCCAGGATTCGCGAACACAACTTCCACGCGGTCCGCTCCTTTGATTCCGTCGTGGTAGGTTACGCTGACAACCGACGCGCGCAACGCCGCGGGCAACGGCGATCCGTCCATCTCGATCTTGCACACCGACGCGTATTGAGGATAGCTCGGCATTTCAGGCAATCACCTCGCCGGTTTCGGGATCCACAAACGGCAGCGCTGGCACGCGAATCTCCTGGCCAACGGTAATGGCGCGCGGATCCGTAATCCCGTTGGCTGCCGCAATCGGCCGCCAGGTCGTCGCGTCCTCATAATATTGGCCTGCAATGGTGCTCAGCGTTTCGTTCAGCCGGATGATGTGATATTTGCTGAAGTCGACCGTCTGCAGATTCGCTTCCTTCGATTGAGTGGCGGCATCCACAAATTCGTGAAAAGTCACGCTCAACCGAGCGCGCGCCGGGCGGCCGTCGGTAAGGAACTTGATGAATTTCTGGCTGGCCTTCGCCAGCACGCCGCGGAAAAACAGCGTGCCCCAAACCACCTGGAGAATCGGAGGCGCATGGAGGTCTGAATTGATCGCCAGCAGTGAAGTCACTTTCAGGGTCTGGTCGCGAACGTCGCTTTGCTGCTCAAAAGTATCGAAGAAAAGTTCCATATCCAGCGTGCGCAGGTTGCCGTGGACGTACTGCAGCAGCGGCGAGCCGAGCCCGGGAATCGCCTGCGCGGCAAAATTGTTGTCTTTGTTCAGACTGTACTCCTCCGGGTTGAACATGACGGTGAACTCGTCCCCGGTCGCCTCGTTCTTGATTTTTGCTCGGCTCAGGCCCATCGCTTCTTTTCCCGTGCCTCTCTAAACCTTTCCCATCCGCTCGCGCCACGCCAGCATCCGACGGTCCAGTTGATTGATCACATGGTCGGTAATCTGCGCCATGTTGGCCGGCAACCCGGTCCCGCCAATCGCTGGCCGCGGAACACCCACAACGTCCCGCGTCGCTGCGACCTCCTGCTCTTCATGTTCCGTCCGCTGGGGAGTACTTCGCATTACAGGGCGCGCCAGAAACTGTGGCGCGACAAATTGCGGAACCTCTCGACGTTCCGCTGCTCGTGCGATTCGCCGGCTCAAAACCAGGCTTGCGGCGCTCTCGCCTTCGAGCTGTTCCATCCGTCTCCTCACGCCATTTCGAGCGAAAGTCCTCTTTAGCATGAGATCCACCCGGTCGAGCGTAGGCGCAATCAACCGTTGCGGTTCGAACAACGGCACGGCATCCATAAGCCCGCAATGGGCATTGCTTGCCATGCGGTTCGCCCCCTCCACGCCTCGACTCGGAGCAAAAATCAAAGGGAAGGGGAGAGCGCACCCGCTTTCTCTACGGCCGACCGGCACCGTCTTCCCTTGTTGCCATCCACTTGAGGCCCATGGAGAAGCCGCCGCCGCGGCAAAAATCATTGGCGAGAAGTTCAAATAAATCTGCGGACGCCAATGAAGTATCGTGTCACCCCGACGCTGCACTCGCGCCCCCTGCAGCCAAACCCGCTCGGCAAACGCCTGTTGCCGCACGCTACCGGCGTGCCGGGACGCCAATGCCCGGGCCTGCTTCGTCCACCGCAGCCCTCGCTCTGCCAATCGCCCGTAGGACAATTGCTCCACGAAGTCGCCGAGGCTCCGCACTCTCCACGGGGAAGTTTCGTGGGCAGCCTCTTTTCGGACTCTAAGATGCAATCGTGGCGGCATTTTCCGTTTCTTCATTCTTTCGTTTATGAATTGCCGAAATCTGTTCCACCCAACACCGTCGATCCGCGTGGCTCAGTTGCAGAATCGTCTCCTCCGACCAGTGAAAGTGATACGCGACGAAGGCTACCTCCTCATACAGCGCTCGCAAGGGGTAGCCTAAGACCCCCCCTCGGCGGAGAGCTCCACCTGGAAGGAGTGCGAGCATTGCGGACAAACTGCCGGCAGCGCCGTTTTTCCGTCGCGGTTGATCCGGTTGTAAAGTTCCTGCAGGTAATTGAGGTCTGCCGCGTACAACCCTTCGATCACCTTCGGCGTCACCTGCGAAAGATTCCCCAGCCGCGTGGTCACCCGCGAAAGCAGCACAATTACCAGATACGCCTGATTGCTCTGCACCCGCGGATCGCGCAATGGCAGGATTTCGTCCGCCGCGGTGGCCAAACGCATCACTCCCTCGCGGTGCAGATCACCCTGTTCGTCTACGAAGCCCATCGGCAGCCGAAATTCATACTCGGTTTGAAACATGCCTCCTCCTTTGCGTGCTCGTCACCGGCGAGCCTCCAAATCTCACGCCCCGATTCGTTAGCCAAGCTCGATGCGTTCGCAGCTCAGCGTCAACGTCTGAATCGAAACGTCATTGCCTTTGGCGGTAAACGTCGGGCCATCCCATTTGCTCGGCCACGCCTGGTAGAAATGCCACCGCATCACCTCTTGCCCGGTGTCATCCAGTTGCACCACCGAGCCGGTCTTCCGTGTCAACTCACCATTGACCGCCGAACGATGCCACTCGTAGAGATCCTGTGAAGTTGTCGTGCCCCACTTCAGCGTGATGTCCGGGTAGCTCACCTTCCCCGGCAGTTTTCTCACCGTCTTCGGCTCCCCGCCTTCGCGGTACTCGATAACCTCCAGATGCGAGCCCACGGCACTGCACTCCATGAAGCCCGCCTGCTGGATACCGTCGATCTCCACTCGAAAGCGAAATGCTTGAAAAGGATCAACGCGCGTTGCCATGATGGTTCTCTCCTCTCTTACGCTGCCTGCTCATTCACAAACGATCCGCCGGGTTCCTGAATAATCTGGAAGACTACGAATTCCGCGGGCGGCGCCGGGAAGATCGTGATCTCCGCCGTCAGAATTCCCAACGCGATGGACGCGGAAGGATTCAACGACTCGTCGATGCGCACCAGGAAGGATTTCGCCGGCGTGGCGCCTTCCAGCGCGCCGGCCGCCCAGATTCCGTTCAAGAAGTCATCCACTATCCGCTTCACTTTTCCCCACAGGCTAAGGTTGTTGGGTTCGAACACCGCGAAGCGCGTGCCCGCTTGAATCGATTTCTCAATGAAAATCAGCAAGCGCCGGATGTTCACGTAGCGCCACTGCGTGCTGTCCGGCGGCGTGATCGTGCGCGCGCCCCAGATGCGGATGCCCTGATTTGGGAACTGGCGGATGCCGTTGATGCCGACATCATTCAGCAGTCCCTGGTCGGCGTCGGCCAATTGCAGTTCCACGTCCAGAGCCATGGTGATCGGTTCATTCGCCGGTGCCTTGAAGACACCGCGCGTATTGTCGTTATTGGCGAACACGCCCATCACGTGCCCCGAAGGCGGAACAAGAATTTGCGTCGAGTCAAACGGGCTCGCAATCTTGATCCACGGGAAATACAGCGCGGCATAGCCGTTGTCCGAATCGAGATTTGAGCGTTGTTGGGTGATATCCGGATTGAAGTTGTTGGGATGTGTCACCGGCCGCGAATCCAGAATCCCGAACCGGTCCTGCAGGCTCTGACAGTGATTCACGAGCGCCACTTGAATTGCCTGGGTATCCGCCGCCGCCATTTTCGATCCGACGGCGTCGGGGACGGCGATCAGGTTGACGTCGCTCGTTCTGCGCAGTGCGTTGATTCCTTTGATGTATTCCACGGAGGTCAACGCATTCAGGTTTTCATTCACGCCGCCCGTCAGATTGATGGCCGCCAGCGTCTTCGGTACATTCTTCGCCGGCGGAGTTGTGGACGGCGGGTCGGAATAGTCGATGCTGATCAGCGCGGATTGCACGATGTTCGCAAAATACCGGCTATGCCGCGGGTCCATCGCAACATTGGTATAGGTCTCCGTCGGGCTGCCTGCCAGCGTCACCGTCAGCGTGAACTCTTGCGTCTTCAGCGTCACGTCCGCGTCCGCGGCTTTCATCGTGTACGTCTTTGTCAGGCCCTTGCTCAGCGTCACAAAATTGTTCGTTGTGTCCACCAGGCGCACGATCGCGTCCTCCGTCACCGCGCCCTGCGCTATCGTCACGTACGACCCGGTTTCGACTCCCGCAATGGTGTCCACCCGGATTACCGTCTGCGTCGGCATCAGATCCGCGATCCGCATCGTTCCGCCGCTGTAGTCATTGCCAAGATTGCCGGCCAGCGTGAACGTGGACGTGTGCCCCGCCGCATCCGTCGCAATGCTGGCGATTTGCGCACGCTCGTTGTTCGCGCCCTTCTCGAAATACACAGTGTCCGTGGCCTTGAACAGCGGTCCATCAAGTTCCGAACCGGTCTTAACCAGATTCTGTCCCGCTGCCGCGGTGACCAGTGCCGCCGCAGGGGTTGCTCGCAACGCCTTAGCCGATCCCGCATTGATGTCATCCACCTTCACTTGTATGCCGTTGCCCGCGGTTCCTTCGTTCAGCGCGGTCACCCGCAACACGTTCGTGGCTGTGGGAGTATGTTGATCCACCAGGTCCAGCCCTGCGGCCGCACCTGTCCCTGCGCGCACGAACCAGCACTGCGTTCCGCCCTCATCGAAAAATCCCTTGATCGCATGCGTCACGTATACGCGATACGGATCCTCGATATAGGAACCGAACAGGGTCGTGAATTGCTTGAAGCTCGTCAGGATCGTGGGCGTCCACAACGGCCCCATTGCCGCTGGTCCAACGAACGCACCGATATTCGTGGACACTCCTTGGATCGGACCTGGCTCCGCGATTTCGTCGATGTACACCCCGGGGGCTTTGCCTGCCATCGATAGACTTCCCATACGCCTTCCTCCTTATTCTGTCTGGCGGCCCTTAGAGCGGTGCCAGCGTGATCTCGTAATCCTCGGGACTTCCGGGAACCGTCATCGGCTGCGACTTCACCGCAAATCCGGTGGCGGCGGCGCGCAATGTGTGTACTCCTGGCGGTACCTCCGTAAAATCAAACTTGCCGCTGTCGTCGCTGGTGGTGCGTATGCCCGCGTCGAGCAGATCCACCAGCGCGCCGCCGATTCCTTGCGAAGTGTTGTCCAGCACTTTCCCGCCAACGTGCAAAAGCCTTTCCGCTGGCGCCCTTCCGGGCAGGTAGTTGGTCTTGTGCGTCGTCACCAGGAAGTCGCTGACATCCGCGAACACCGGCACGCTGATCGTCACCGTCACGGTCATCGAAGCGCGCATCCGGTTTCCCATAGACGTCCAGAACTCCGACATGGCCTTCAGAGAGTCCGGATGCAGCGTCACCATCGGCAACGGTGGCGTCTGCCCCACCAGGCTCCCCTGCAAGAAAATTCCCGGTATCGTCGGGTAGCGCGACAGCACCCGCAGCGTCTGCGTCAGCAGCCGGTGCTCCTGTAGCGCGAGTTCCACTCCCCCGATCGGCCACGCCGTCACCAGGTACGAACAGAACAACCGCATCGGCGCGGGATGGCTGATGGCCTTCCCGTTCACGATCTCAATGTCCGGCTCGTTGCTGCGCAGCTCCGTGTTCTCCCGCAACTCGTACAAAAAAAGATTCACCGTGGTCCGTTGCGGCGTATACGGATCCGTCGGCCGGTCGAACAGGATGTCCGCGCCCGCCAGTTCCGGAAACTGCGGCATCTGCGCCGGATCGTGCAGCACCTTCCTCAACGTTTCATCCAAATCGCGGATCATCGCAATTCCATCCTTTACCTAGCTCGGCCAAGAATGTCTCTCTCCGTTCTGATTTCCGCGTTGCTGCTCAGTGCAGAAACCTTCCCTCATGAATTTGCGTTCGTATGGTTTGCAGGAGATCTCTCACCGTGCCGGGTGGCGCTGCTTCCAGCGCCGCCGCCAGTGCCTCGTAATACCTTCCCGTGTGAATGGTTTGGTGCCTGGAAAGTCCTTCCGGAATGGTCTCCGGGTTTAACGTAGTCTGCGGCAAGGGGACACCATTCTCTGGATGATCGATATGTATGCCTTCGCGTTCGAGCACCGCGCGAGCGCGATCACCAGCTTCTCCCCCGCCGTTTACTGGCACGATATGATGGGCGTCATGCCCCTCCGGTACGGGAATGCCCGCGGCCTCCAAGCCTTCTCGCAGGGCGCGTGAATGTTGACGATCCGCCAGCTGGATCTCCGGCGTTTCCGGCGTTTCCTGCTCTCGAACCGCTTGTTCTTCGGACGCCTCCAGGCCGCTTATTACGCGAGAGCGCTCAGGAACCTTGTCCTGCGCCGTTGCGATTTCGGCCTCCACCTCACTTCGTTTAAAGCCCGATCGATGGCGAGGACTGGACCGGCTTGGCTCATTTCCTGAGGAGCTCGCCACTGGCCTACCGGGTTTCGCCCTAGAGCTCTTCGGCGCGTTGTCGTTTGCAGACGCAACGATTCGCAGACCGCGCTTGCCTTCGGTTCCCGCACTGCCTCGACCAGTTCCGTGGCCCTCTGCCCCCGCAGCCAGCTTCATTTCCGCTTCCGCGGTCTGTTCTAGTGCGACCGGCTGCGCTTGCACGGCAGCCTCCCTTGGCGGCTGCGGTTTTTTTGCCGCCGCCGCAGCGGCTTTGCGCTGCCGGAATTCGTCCAGCGACCGTACGTTGGACTCCTCTTCCTTTGCCGGGGCCGCCGCTTTCTCTTCCACTTGCGCGTGCACTGCAAGTTTTTTTAGACGCAGCTGTTCAATTTTCTCGCGAGGGATCAGCTTCGACGGAATCTTCTTCGGCGCTGAGAAAATCTCCGCAGGATCCGGTACGGCAGACGCTCGGCCCGCCTCAGGCGATGCCGCGTGCGTTGGCTCTTTCCCCTTGGGAGGAGTCTCTTCGGTTGTAGGCCCTCCGTGAGTTGTCGTGGCCGCCGAAGTCGCCACTCCGGTAATCGCGCTCGTCGCCACGGCTCTCTTAATATCCGCAGTCGAACCTCCGGAAAGCACCGTGGCCGTCGTCCCACTCGCTACGCTTCCTGCGGCTCCCGAAAGCACGCGCCGCGTCGTCGATTGCTGCGCGGCGGAACCCCCCAGCATGCTGGTCACCGCGCCACCCGCGAATCCGCTTACGGCCCCAATTCCCGCTGACTCGAATATCTCTACCGCGGATTTCCCCTCCGAAACAGCCGTGACGCCGCTGCTGAAGGCGCCTCCGGCTGCGCCGGTTGCTGCGTGCCTGACAACTTTTCCCGCAACTGTTGTCCCTTTTCCCAGCAAGCGGCCGGTTCCGGCCGTCACCAATGCGGTGCTTGCGTCTATCGCGCCATGTTTCGCGCCTTCTTTGGTTTCTTGCCACGCTTTACCCAAGTCGACATGCCCCGTGGCAATTCCTTGCCCCACGATGGAGGTCCCGCCTCGCAGGACACCGCCCACACCTGCGCCGCCAGCCGTGACGGCTCCCCCCGTCGCCAACGTCCCAGCCACGCCGGTAACGCCCGCTTCCGCCAATCCGGCCGCAATCACCGGGGCTGCCACCACCGCTGCGGTTCCAATCGCGATGGAAAACGACACATCTCGCACCGTCTCCAGGTCGGACACCGCCGCCTCTGCCCCGGAAATCGTGGCATTGATGTACGAATGCCATTCGTGCTCGGCCTCCTTCAAATCTTCCCTCGCGTGCTTCAGAAACCGTGCCGCGTCTTTGACCCTTCCTTCCTTGAGCGCCACCCGTCCCTGCTCAATCGCGGACATGGGCCAACTCCAAATATTCAGTGTGGGCGGGACGGTGTCGCCGAGAATGTCGCTGATGCTTCCAACCAGACCGTGCGTGTTCTCCATGAAATCTATGTGTGCTTCGCGGCCCGCATCCCGGCCATTCTGAACAATCGAAAATTCCCGCGACATCTGCGCCGTTACTTTCGCGATTTCAGCTTTGTACTGTTCCTCCGTAAGCGTGACCGTCTTTCCCTCAAACGTGTACGTGTAGAGATTCTGAACAACCACCTGCGGCGCCGGCGGCGCGGGCTCTTTCTGCCTTGCAATGCCCGGGCCGGAAGCTTGCTGCACGTTCACGCGCGGACTCCCCGCTGCAATACCCCCCGCCGCAATGGAAGCTTCCGCTTCGTGGGCCGCTCCAGGAGGTGCGCCTGCACCGGTTCCACCTTTCTGCTGTTGCAACACGTGCGTCAGTTCATGCGCCAGCAGTTGCGTTCCCTCTGGTGTATGCGGCGCGTACCGCCCCGCGCCGAAGAAAATATCTTTCCCCATCGTGAACGCCGCGCTATTCATTTGCCGCGCCGCCACTGCTGCGCTCCCTCCGCGATGCACGCGCACTCCGCCCAGGTCCACTCCAAATCGGCTCTCCATCACGCCTCGAATACTGGCGTCCAGCTTCGTTTCCATTTCCCTCATCTCGCAGCATCCGCAGCACGCCCCGATTCCCAATGGCTTTTTGCAAGCCCAGCAGCGACTCGTCGAAACCCTGTGAAAGGTTTGCCGCTCGGCCCGGAAGGATTCCTCCGGAAACTGGCTTCGCCTTCGGCACCCGGCTGCTGTCTTCTTCGTTGCGCTCTCGTCTCACGGATCCTCTTTGCCGTTCAATTCGCGGGACGCTGGACGGCCAGCGACGGAACCCACGTTCTTCCCAGCTTTTGAAATTCCCGCGCCGCCGCATCCAACATGTGGCCCATGGAAATCTCTCCGCCCTCGGCTGCCGCCAGAAAAGACGCCGCCAGTGCCATGTTTTTCACGCTGCCGCCCGCCAATGGAATCTCTCGGCCGAGCACCGCGAAATCCACGTCCTCTGCCACCGGCGCTTCCTTCGGGAAGGTCACCTGCCATATTCGTTCGCGGTATTGCTCATCCGGAAAAGGGAACTCCACGATCGCCTGCAAGCGGCGGATGAATGCGTCGTCCAGGTTTTGCCTTAGGTTAGTTGCCAGAATACTTACTCCCTCGTACTCCTCCATCTTTTGCAGCAAGTAGGAAATCTCGATATTCGCGTAGCGATCGTGCGAATCGCGCACCTCGGAGCGTTTGCCGAACAGCGCATCCGCTTCATCAAAAAACAGAATCGCGTTGCTGTTTTCCGCGGCCGTAAAAATCCTGTCGAGATTTTTCTCGGTCTCGCCGATGTATTTGTTGATGACCTGCGAAAGATCGATTTTGTAAAGATCCAGTTTTAGTTCGCTGGCCAGCACTTCTGCGGCCATAGTCTTGCCGGTTCCCGGCGGCCCAGCAAACAGCGCGTTCAGTCCCTTGCCCAGCGAGAGCTTTCGCTCGAATCCCCACTTCCCGAACACTACCCGCCGGTACCTCGCCTGCAGGCAAATCTCCTTCAGTTGTTTCACCTGGTCGTCCGGCAGCACAATGTCGTCCCATTGGTAACGCGAAACTATTTTTCGCGCCAGCCGTCCCAACTCATGCCCGCACTGTGCCCTGGCCGCACTATATAAATCCTCGACCGTCGGTTCGCCTGCCGCCGCTTGCGCCGCAGCGTCCTCCGCGGGAGATGCATCCACGGCGCCCCGCCATTGCGCCTGATGCATCGCGTTTTGCACAGCCTCTGCAATCTGTCCGCCCGTCAACCGAAATCGCGATGCCAGATCGTCGAAATCACCATCTTCCAGTGTCAATCCGCGCAACGCCAGCCGCTCTTCCCAGCACCCCCGGCGACCGGGAAAATCCGGGATATGAAATTCCACGGGAATTACTGCCAATTCAGGCCGTGCCAGCGGAATCCACGGCGTAGTCCCCGAAAGGATCACTGGCCGCGCGTGCCCCTCCAGGTTTTTCAGTAGCGCCTGCAAGGGCGCCGCCGCCGTCGGAGCCTGCAGCGCGTGCAATCCCGTGATATAGAGCAGTGCGTCCAGGAGCACCGCCTCCCGAAACACGCGGCTGATCGCGGGAACGACGCTGCTTCCCATCTCCGGCAAAAGCGCCAGGTCCGCGATCAACAGCGAAGTTCCCAGCGATTTCGCCAACGCCATCGCTGCCGCGCGCTTTCCTGAATTCTTTTGCCCGTGAAAATAGAAACGCTGCGGGCTCTTTGCGCTCCACGCCTGCGCCGCCAGCGCCGGCACCGTCCGCTGTACATCTACGTCGAGCGGCAGGTCTTGCCAGCCGTTCGCTCCGTCAACCACCTGGCAAAAATCCTTCAGCCGCGCGTCCCATCCTCCGGGAGCGGTAAAGGCATGGACGATGCGCTCGTCAATCAGCAGAGTGCGCGCCAGCAGTGGCGTCCCGATTCCGCCCGAGTCTGATCCCAATTCGATCAACACGTTCTTTGCGAGCGGGCTCTCCGGCATGAAATGCTTCCGGCGCCCCAGTTTTTCCGCCGTCGAATTGCACAGCAGGTTCAGGGCAAGGTCCACCGTCGGCCGCCGCCGCGTCACGTCATCCTGCAAATATCCGTAAATCCGCTCGTAGCGCAGGTCCAGCTCCGGAGCCAGCGCCACCAAAAGCACATCCAGATCAAAGTCGGTCAAGCCGAACAATTCGCGCAGCCGTTGCTCCTCGGGAGAAAATTCCGGCTCGGTAACTGCGTTTGCGGACGCTCCAGCCCCTGCACCAAACAGCGGAGCCCCCGGCGTCCGCGAAAGCAATTGCTCGATCTCCTGCGGCTCAATGCAAATTCCATGCTGCGAATCGTCGCCAAATTCCTGGCCGAAAATTCCCGGCGCCATCACAAGCGCGCGCTCGATGCGGCGATCTAGTCGCGTCAGCGCCGGCAGCAGGGAAGCAGCCGCACGCCTTCCATCGCTCACTTGCTGGTCCGCGAGTACCACTTGTGCTTTTGCAGCCATAGTCTGGTCCGCCATCTCCAGTTCAACCGCACGCCCATTGCCGGCAAAAATCCAGCGATGAATCTCACCATCTCCTCGAAACTCTGTACGTACTTCCGCTCGTCGCAGCCCACCCGCGTCACGTGCCCGCGCCAGAAATACTCTCCCGCCGCATCCCCCGCTTCTCTCCAGATGCGCACCAGGAACGATTGCGATTCCATCTGCCGCGCTGCACTGTCTGGTTCTGCAACAGTTTTCTCCGCTCCGGTTAACGGACGGCCACCCCGCTCCTGTTGGTCCGAAGCGCTCACACCGGCTCCCGCTCGAATCCTCACGGCCGTAAGCAAACGACACCCGCGTCCTTCACAGCGTCTTTTTGCTGTCTTTCGAAGTGTCGCGGGAATTTCTGACGGTGAACGTACGGTGGGAATCTAGGATCTGTCGAAAGGAAGGCTACTTGCTCTTATCGGATGTCTCGGTGGGGCCGAGCTCTCGCGGAGTAATTGCATTTCCTCGCAGCGTCTGCTCCAGCGCCCGGATATCTTCCTCCACCCGGTTTTGCACGCCGCAGAGCATCAGTCGAATCTGTTTCAACCGCCCCAGGAAGCTGGAAGATTCCATTGCCGGCACTGCAATTTCCGCCGACTTCGTCTGGCAATGCGCGTCTCCGCCGCTCGTGGGGGCCTGCAGCCCATCCGCGCGAATCTTCTGGTAAATTTCCAGGGTCTGCCGCGAAGGCCGCACACCAAGCTCTTCATCCAGCGAAACGGAGCACCGCTGAAATTGCCGCAGAGCCCCAGCGCGATCTCCCGCCAGGCATTGCAGCCGCATCATCCGCTGGTAAGTCCGCTCCCGCGCGCGGTCGTGCTTCAGAATCTGCTCGCCGTATGCCAGGCCCTTCTCATACGCGCCGCTCACTTCCGCGCAAGCCATCAGCTTGTCCAGCATCGACAGGTACATGCACTGCAAACGCTCGCGCTCGCAAACGCACCAATCGAAATACCAGCCGTCCAGCAGGTCGCCACGATAAAGCGAAACCGCTTCGTCCAGCCGCCCCGCGTTATCCGCGTCCAGCGCCTCTCCGCACAACCCTTGCACTTCCAGCGCCGCCCTCTCGAAAACATCCACGTCCAGCCAAAACGGTGCGGGCGACTCCAGCTGTACAGAATCGCCCTCGATCACAAACACACGATGCTTTTCGCCGTTCGCGTCGTCTGTATACGCCAGATGCAGCTGCCATAACGCTTGCCGCAAATACTTTCTGGAAATGCTCGCTGGCGCGTCCGACCAAAGTAGCGTCGCAAGACTTTCCCGCATGTGCGGTCGGCCGCGATTCAAGAGGAGGTAGCAGAACAACTCCTGGGCCTTGCTTGAATGCAGTCCGTCCACATTTTGACTACCCCGTTGCACCACGGGCTTTCCAAGGAGACGAACGGTCAAACATTCCATAAAAACACCACGGTAAGCAACGCGACCGATACCTTGCTGTGGATCTACCGCATCGCATTATAACCAATGGTGCAACGAGAGCGCTTCCCGTTTCAGTCCTGGCTTAGATATTCTGTGGAAATTCTGAGGAAGTGCCATTCTTTTCCGCAACGTATTGAAAAGAATGGCGGGGACGACGAGACCCAGACTCGAGAGCTCTGTCGTCACAGCGCTTCGCGAATAGTTTTTCCTACAACTTGCAAAGCACGCCAAGACTCCCAGGCTTGGTTGATTGGGCAAGCGATCCCGATTCTAGGCAGATCACGGGCTACTCGAGAGTTATCAGGCTAGGAGGTATTTCCGAGAGGCTGTCCAGAAGTCTGGTTCCGGAAAGTGTTGCCGATTGCGAGTTATGAATGCCTCAGCGGTCATAAGAGCCCGGTACTAAACGTGATGGTGGCGACAAAATGCGAGAATTGAACACGAGGAACGGAGCCTTGTTCGGTTCCGTTTTCTGGGTCGTTGAGTCAGGCTCATTTTCACCAGTGGCGCAAGATTTATGCGCGACCTGTGCACGAAGCTGCCATTGGGGTTAGCTTTGAGCGAAAAGCAGATGCCCAAAATCATAGAAAACATATATATATATAAATAATAAATGGAGCTGTTGGAGTCGGATGGTGCGCGCCCAAGGCGGGCGCACCCATGAACATAATGAAAAAGACTTTGGCTACAACGACGGGACTCGAACCCGCGAGCTCCTTCAGCAAAAGTTCAAACTCGCTGGGTTACGCTCCCCTCACTTCACATGACCCCGGCGGCCGACATGCTTGCGGAATCACTCAAACGTTGTACGGAACACACAGCTCCTGAGTATAATCAGAAACAACGAGCGGGCGTAGTTCAGTGGCAGAACGGGAGCTTCCCAAGCTTCGGACGTGGGTTCGATTCCCATCGCCCGCTCCATAAACCCTGATGACTCAGTTGACCTTACACGGCTAAGCTCCCTGAATTCGACAAAAAACTGGCCGGTTTTGGACGGCGTTTGGACGGCATTGAAGTCAATTGGACGGTATGTTTTCGCTGCCCGCATTCCAGGCAGGAATTCGCTGCTAGGATGCCTAGCTGCGAGCGGTCTTATGTGACAATTTTTCCGATGCAATCATCCTTGAACAGACGGAGCATGCTTCCGGCTTCACCTTCGGTGACTACAAAACGAGCTGTGAGACGGAAGACCGCTAGATGATAGCTGAAGCAGTCCGTTATACATTGGGGGCGAAAGGAATTCGATGAGACAGCTCATTGAAGTAAATTCTACGAACTTGGCGGCAATCAATTTCGTTCCTATGCGTGGACCGTACGATTGTTTGACTTGTGTAACGGCAATGCTGCTCGATATCAAATACGAAGATGTTGAAACCGCCTTCGGCGGAAATATCGATCCGTCAAAAGGCAGGGCGGAGGAAGGCCAACGATTGTACTGGGCATTTGAAAGACTAATCCAAAAGCATAATCGCGGCGCTCTTAACTACTTAGAGATGCCGCCGCTCAGGAAAGGGCGACGCTACTGGATTTCGGTCCGCATTGACGATCCGACGAACCCATTATCTAAAGATATGAGCCACAGCATCGTAGTCGACGAAGAGGGAAGAGTCTTTGACCCTAATCCTCAGTATGGGCAGTTCAAGTCGCTCGGTGAGTGGCGTGCAGCCATGTCGTTGCCGCACGAACTGGAGTCTGCCGCTGAGATCTACGAATACTCTCTCTGAAGCCCGGATTTGATCATTCTACTTTTGCTCTAGCAAAGACCGGGTGACAAGTCTATCATTGGCCGATAGACACGCTCTAGACTCCATGAGGCTCTGAGATGCTGTATCAACGATCACTCGATATCGAACGACGGCTGGAAACAGTATTGCGGCTCATTCGCTCAGGGGAATACTCCACTCCCAAGATTGCCGAACATCTGGGTGTTTCCATTCCCACTGTTTCCCGTGACGTCACAGCTCTTAGAGAACGTGGCCACGATATCCGCTCCGAGCGAAAAAGGGACGGATGGCGCTATGTACTCGCACGCGAATCGTCGAAACCTCCCTCATTTGCACATACGGTGTTGACGGAAGTGAGACATTAATTATGTTCCGCGGCCAAAATCGAGTACAAAGAGAAGCGAGGTTTACATGAACGCGGACATCTTAAAACGGGTGGTTCGTGCCATCGCAGACGGTTCGCAAAACGATCTTGAACGCCTTGCTGACAAGATTATAGAAACCGAGCGCCGCACCGGCCACAAGCGACTGGCCGACCAACTGGAAGCAATTCTTAAACAGCCACGTCCAGAAGGGAATGGTCACAGGGCCACGGGAGACGTCGATCGCAAACTGACCGAGTTGCCCGTCAGTCGACGACACCGCGAGTCACTTGCCACGCTTATCGCAACGGAAGCACTTGAGCACCATATGGTTCTGAAGGCGGAGACTGAGGAGCGTTTTGCACGGATTGAGCGTGAGTACGCAGCACGGGCAAGACTGGGAGGATACGGACTCCGACCTCGGAAGACGATTCTTCTGTATGGTCCTCCTGGCTGCGGTAAATCACTCGGTGCGAAGCGGCTTGCGTGGAACACGGGCCTGCCGCTCTTGAAGGTTCGCTTTGATGCACTGATCTCATCGTATTTTGGTGAATCGGCAAGCAATCTCCGCACGATATTCATCGCGGCAAAGGAGCTGCCTTGTGTTTTGTTGCTGGATGAATGCGATTTCATTGCGCGTTCTCGCAACAATGTCAGGGACATTGGGGAGGCATCCCGTATCGTAAATTCTCTTCTGCAACTGATGGAGGATTACGACGCGCCGGGCCTGCTTGTTGCAACCACAAACGTCGAATCGTCGCTAGACTCAGCGCTCTTTCGACGTTTTGACGAGGTATTACTTGTTCCACCTCCTGGCCCTGAAGAGATTCTGAAACTTCTTCGACTGACACTCTCTGCTGTGCGGCTCGCTGAGTTGATAAATTGGGAGCGCATCGCTGACCAATTGTCGGGTGCTTCCGCTGCCATGGTTGTCAAGGCTGCCCAAGACGCTGCTAAAGCCGCTGTTCTCGGAGAAACAAAAGGCGTTACGGAAGCCCTTCTCGGGCAAGCCGTTGCAGAACTTCGCCAGAATGACAGCCCTGCGCAGGAACAATAGCGAATGGCAGAACAGCACAGTTTTGAGCATCTGCCGTTGTTGCTCCGCTATCAGGGGAGGGCGCGTCTGCAGGGAGGAGGCAGTCAATCTCCGCAGACCCGTGCTAACAAGAATGCGCGGCAGGCGCACAGCGACTCTCTGCGAACTGCTTCAGAGTCGTTAACAGCTAATTGGGAGCAACGCAGAGCGCAGAGGCAAGAGCAGGCCCTTCCAGTCATCCCTCAGGGGATCCCGATCCTTCTACAGGTCGATCCGAGCCTAGACCTAGACGTGCTGCGTGAAAAGTTTGCATTTGAGATTGTTGCCGAGCAGGAAGAAGGCTACGTCATCGTTGCCTCGGAAGATATTGACCTTGGTTCATTCCTAGCGATGGTCAATGGTTTTGCCGTCCAGGTGCATGGTTCAGCGACCGTCGCTTCTGTGCACAGACTTTTCGACGATCCTAATCAAACCGACCGCCTTCGCCGGATTCTATCCGACTTTCTCTTCGGGGAGTGGGCTCGGATCAATGAAGCGCAACATTATGTCGTCGATATTGGCATTGCTTGCGCAGGCACACGAGAAATACCTTCCTATCCAAATAAAGGTAAGCGTGACACTGATGCAGATTGGGCGAGGAAGGAGCGGGATTGGTCACAGGCTCGCACCGACGCGTACAACGAGTGGGACAATATAAAGATCGCGCGTGAGGTGGAAATCGAGAGGTTCGCCCGATTCTACGAGGCCGAGATTCTACACCTCGTTGATCGTGTGGCCTTTGATGCTGCTGTGCTGCCCGACAGCTTTACGGTGCGGCTGAGAATCGTTGGCCGGGGATTGAAGGATTTTGTTCTAAATTACCCTTACATCTTCGAAGTAGTCGAACCGGAAGACATTGACTTGCCCCAACGAGCCGGCGAGACTCCCCGAGAGGCAGAACCCGGTGCGGCACCGACAGCACCAGACGGTAACGCTCCTGCCGTCTGCGTAATCGACAGCGGGATACAGGAGGCACATACCCTTCTTCAACCAGCTATCGATCAGGCGACATCATACTGTTTCGTGCACGGAAAGAACGCAAACGAAGTTGGCGACTTCGTGGCGCCCGGCGGCCATGGTACGCGCGTGGCCGGTGCCGTTCTCTACGGCGAAACCGTTGCCAAAGACGGTACGCCCCAGCTTCCATTCTGGATTCAGAACGCTCGCGTACTCGACGAAAACAACACCATGCCGGTAGAGATGTTTCCTCCGCAGGTAGTGCGTGCAGCTATAGAACGATTCCACCTGGGGCCACGCCAAACACGGGTTTTCAATCATTCGATCAATGCTAGCGTACATTGCCGGACGCGGTACATGTCAGCCTGGGCGGCCGAAATTGACCTACTCTGTTGCACCCACGATCTGTTATTTGTCCAGAGTGCCGGCAATCTACCTGTAAGAGGTGTTCCTCCCCAGCCTGGTGTCAAAGACCATCTGGCGGCAGGCCGCGATTATCCCGCGTTTTTGTCCGAAGCTTCCACGCGGATTGCAAACCCCGGCCAGAGTCTTCAGGCGCTGACGGTGGGGTCGGTCGCGTATGGGTCGCTGGAGGCCAACAATTGGCGCACCTTCGCACCGGAACGGAGCTATCCCTCGGCATTCTCACGATCTGGTTTCAGCATTTGGAACGTTATCAAGCCAGAGGTTGTGGAATACGGCGGCGACGATGTGCGCACAGCCGACGCACCCCCGGATGTGCAAGCTGGCGGACGGATTGCGGCCGCGTGCCCTGAATTAGTTCGCTCAACGATGTTTCCGCCAGGTCCGCCATTTGACCGTGACGAAACAGGAACGTCCTTTGCCGCGCCAAAAGTGGCGCGGATAGCAGCCCAACTGCAAAGGCTCTTGCCTGATGAACCGGCACTTCTGTATCGCGCCCTCATTGTGCAATCGGCTCGTTGGCCGACATGGGCAGAAGCACTTCTGGCAGAACTTCGTCATCCCGACGCGCGCCGCAACGCGGAGCGGCGGGAACAGTTAATGAATCGAGTTTCCGAAATCGTCCGCCATATCGGGTACGGTATCCCTGACGAGACCAGCGCAACCGTTAATACTGACCACCGCACGACGTTCATCACGAGCGGTGAAACGCAAATCCATGCACGTGAGTGCCACATTTACCAGGTCCCGATCCCGCAGCAGTTACGTGGGCAAGCAGACGAGTTCGACATCCGCATCGAAGTCACACTTTCCTATGTAGCACAACCACGCAGAACGCGGCGCAATCTACGTCGCTACCTGTCAACCTGGGTCGATTGGAAAAGCAGCAAGCTCGGAGAGGGCATCAATGACTTCCGCGTGCGGGCTTTGAAGGAGGAAGAGAATGAAGGAGAGCCGCTACCAGGTTCAGTTCTTCCATGGACTCTACACGAGAAATCGGATGCAGGCTTCATCAGGGACACTAGGAGGAACAGCGGCACCGTCCAAAAAGATTGGGCTGTGGTCAAGTCCAACACGCTACCCGATCATTTCTGTATTGCAGTCATCGGACATCAAGGCTGGAGCCACGATCCCGATTCAGCGGCCCGATACGCACTGGCTGTAACGCTTCAGATTCTCGGCCAGGAGATCCCTATCTACGAACCGCTTCGTACAGCAGTTCTCGAGTTACAAACACAGATTGAAGTCGAGGCCGAAGCCGAAGTCGAAATCAACGAATGATGAGGGTTGGGTGTAGCAATTCAGGAAGAGGACTTGCGTAGCTTCGAAAAGGGACGTCCCGCAAGGCGCGAGGTTTTGTTGGGAACGTCCTGGACGATCACAATAGCCCACTTCTGCGCGCGGGTCAGCGCGTTGTAGAGCCGCCGCCTCTGCGAATCCAGATTACCGCCCACGGCAAACGGCCAGAGAATGAATACTCCTTCAAATTCGCGGTTCTTTGCCTGGTTGATTGTCATCGCGCGGATGCTTCCGAAGCAGGTGGTCGGCAGGAACGCGCGCCGGGATTGGAGAACCCGTTCAACCGAAATCCACGCTTCTCAATTAGGAAATGGTCACAAGCCAGTGACGCCGCACCGAAGATAGAAAGAGCGGAATTTCTTCACCAACCTTTGCAACTCTGCAGTTGTTTGCGAGATTTGTTGGAGATGGGTCTGGGTCCCGGTAAACAAGTTGCAATAGGCAGGGACCTACAGGTGTCGGGACAAATTCGACTCCAGTGATCAACACAGCATGGCCAAGCTCCGCCCCCGTGTCATAAACACACAGGACGGGACGGCGGTTATTAAGCTCCGCAATCAACGTCGCTATTGGTACCGGCCCGTTTCCTATACGATGGCGAATGTTTACCCAACGCCGATTCGCGTTAACGGCACTCGCGTCAAGGCAGACGCTAATTTCTTCATCCGATGCAGGAGAATCAATCGCGGCCCCCTTGACGCGACTAATAATGTCGTCTTGCGCGACAAAGACGCCCCATGACTTGAGAACCATGTGTACGCAAGCGGCCCAGCAACTCCGTGGCGATTGCTGCGTGGCCGCTACGAAATCCGCCCAGTCAGGCGGCAATCCCACCCAACGAGGAGGAGGAAGCGGTGGGGGATCTTGGGGAGCCTTATTTGCTAGATATACGAGCCCGAGCCCGAACAATAAAAGAAATCCCCATCCATCGTTCCTTTGATTTCTTCCCATCTTTGTGACTCCTATGACATGCACTATACATGTTGACGTAAATCGAAGTCTCGTTTCCGAGCATGGACGAATTTCCCAGAACGAAAAAAAGGTCGATTCGCTTATCCTCTCGCTACTAGTTCAACGAACTCGCGCTCTTGAACAGCACTAGCACAACCACCGAGAGCCTAGCTGACCAACCATCGTGCGTAAGCGCGAATATCAATCATTGGGACAGTGCCGCTGTTTTGGAGCCGTGCGATCAGTTCCAGAAGGAACGCCGTTGCAGGCTTTCCTTTCGGTCTAATGCTGTACGTACCAGTTTCATCGAATCCAAAAATACCGTGCGCTGCGACACAGCCAAGGTCAAGAAGCTGCTCGGGTTCTGAAACCAATGAATCCAACAAAGGTTTGGCCAGAGGCGGGTCCCAATCGCTTTCAAATGTAAGCAGTCCCGCGAGAATATACGGCAGGGGTTTTGGCGGAAATACACCGCCGGCATGAGGTATGGGAAGGCTTGTCCTGATTAGTTTCCGCACGCTCTGCGCTTTGTCTTGCGCGTAGTCAACTTGGCCGGCGTTAATGCTTTGTTTGGCCTCGAAAACGGCATATACGCTCTCTGCTGGTACGACCACTTGTCCCTGAAACTTAAAGATGAAAGGCGAGTATTGGCGGTCGAAGATAACGATATCGATCTGATCGCTGAAATTACCCGCGCTGTCCACTACATGGGCTTTGGCGGCCTGATATCGTTTCGGCAAGTAGCTGTCGAACAGCTCGATCCACACATCTTCGCTGGCATCGCCCTTCGTTCCGGGATGAGCAAGCGCCTTACGAGCAATGGACAGACGCAGCTCAATGTCCTCATGAAGTCCTGCGAGCAAAGTCGAGAGAGACCAATTATTCATGGGACTCAAGCTCCCGAAATGGCGGCGTAGGCGGATGACGTTCGACAACTTCCTTTGCCAAATCGAATGTTATCGCGGTAGTAGGATAGGCGGCGAGTAAGAGACCAGGCAGAAGTCGTTGAGCCAGGTCCGAGTACGTGTAGCCGTATTTTCGTCCGTGGGTCGCCCCAGTCATAACCACCAGTGAGTGGATTTGCTGTGCACTGAAGCCTAATTCCTCTAGGACTGGCTTCAAGAAAGCAGTCCGTTGATCTTCATTCGGGCGGGTGAACGTGAACGTCACTGCCGCGCGGCGGCGCACAGCAGGGTCGAGCGCATCAAGTCGATTCGTGCACATGATTACGATGGCTGGGAGATTGCCCGTAGCCAAGTCATCGACGCCCCGAATCAACGCATTCACACCCGCGCGGTCCTCGTGGTGCATTTGGCCAAGCTCACGCGACTGCGCTAGGGCATCTGCTTCGTCAACCAACAGTATGATTCCAGAATTGTGCTTGCCACTCCCTCCGGTGCGGCGTTTGGCTGCCTGTTTCACTTCCGAAAATGCCGCTGAAAGCAAAGAGGTCATTTCGCCGACCGCGCCGGTGCCGCGAGCGTTCAGGCTCAGGGCAAAGAGGCCGCGCCTTGACACATTGATGAGCGTCGCGGACGGGTTAAATATTACCGTCGATGAATTGCTAAAGGGACTCCACAAACCTAGTAAACGACGGTGAATGGCTCGCGGCTTTAGTTTCTGTCGAAGAGCGAAGTCTTCCATCTCTCGCTCCGTTACGCGGCCAAGGCGTCCGAGGCCGCGTGGGCTTGCGCCACTTTGCCTTTGGCCTTGTCCTTGCGCTTCGCTTTGGGCAGGCGGCTCTTGGGTTTTGGCGTGGTGTCCTTCAGGGCTTTCTTCAGGACTACGTCTTCTTCTTTGTCTTCTTTCTTGCGCTTCAGGAACTGAACCAGCGGAGGCTCGCCCATTTTCTTTCTTTCAGCCTCGAGGAAGCGCACGAGGCTGTAAATCTCCTCATCGTCCAGCGGATCGTCGGAGAGCCAGCGGTTGTATTCTTCTGCGAAATACATGGCGTTGTCCTCTTCCTGGCCGGCCATTTCGTGCATGAACTGGCCGTTGATCAGAGAGCGGCGGCGTTCCAGGCCGGCCACGGACTTGTAGTAGACCTCCTGAAACGCGTGGGGAGCCTTCTTCAAACGCTGCACTCCGCGGACGGCTTCGTCGATCCCGTGATTCACTAGGTACAACGCTTCGTAGAGATGTGCTTTCTGCATGAGCAAATATCCTTTCTTCGGCGCGATGGCCGCAAGTTCGGGGGTTGATAGGCGCGTCCGGACGCGGGTCTGCGTGAGAGTCAATTGCGGACCCAAATAGACAAAGATCATGTCAGCGAAAAGGAATCACGGCGGAGGGCGCTCGACGCGTCGGGGTGGGAAGAATTGACGCGGAACGATATGATGGTGCCCAGGTTGCGCCTGGTGGGCGAACCTATTATTTTCTATTGCAGCCATCGTTGCCTCCCAGAGAGGTGATGGTGGTCAGGGGCGTCGTGCAGCTCTAACTGCGCGGCGTCCCGCTACGGTAATGCCGTTGCCATGGTCGGAAACAAAGGCTTTGCGTTGCTACGACACCTTAAGCGTCTGAATCAGGCCCAAATGGTCAACTACACTACGGTTTCTCCATGGTGAAGGATAAAGGAAAGAGCTTATCAAATTCAACCTCTTTTTCGAAAAAAGAACTCCTGACAGGAGGTTGGATTTCTCAATCGCAAGCGGCTCGCATCCGCGGCGTTTCTCAAGAAGCCATAGCCCATTTAATCAAGAAAGGGCGATTCCGTGTTTTGCGGATCGCCGGTAAAGTACTCTTGAACCGGCATGAGGTCGAGACATATAAGATCAAGCCGACGGGTCGCCCGCGCAAAGCGAGAAACAAAACCAAAAGATGACCTGCGTCGCTGATTTCCGTATTGCCGACTACTCGGAGTTGACGCGATATTTGTAAACCCTAGCGCGTTTCTCGGTACTAATCCGGTGGACAAACCGATAACTTCCGTTTTGCCTGTGATCCGCTCGCAATCGTCCGAGGATAATGCTTTGCAGCAGGTCTTGAAGTGCATGGAATCAGGCAGTGCGACTATAATTCGCGAATGGCATCCACAGGGCAAAATACCGAGCAGACTCGCCAGGCGCAAGATGAAGGCGCCGATCACATCGCCACAATCGCCATCGAAGGAGAGCGATCGCAGGAAGCATTGAGAAGCGCCTCTGAGGAGATCCGCAACTCGGAAGCGAGACTCCGGAAGATCATCGACACGATCCCGACACACGCATGGTGTACTTTGCCGGATGGTACGGGAA
>Ga0210405_10000730_pt1 | contig 41178 bp, 26 predicted proteins | sample IncBWH11MmetaG_FD_155492 | JGI IMG/M metagenome (GOLD analysis project Ga0210405, IMG submission 155492) | Forest soil microbial communities from Barre Woods Harvard Forest LTER site, Petersham, Massachusetts, United States - Inc-BW-H-11-M | ecosystem: Environmental > Terrestrial > Soil >... | reverse complement strand
ATGCGTTCCTGATTGCCGTAGGAAATAGTTACGATGCGCGTCTGATGCGGCGCAAGATCCACTTGAAACGCCAGTTCGTCTCCTTTGCCGTCTCCATCCAAATCATCCACCTGAGAGGGAAGTTCTTCGGTATGCAGTGCAGACGCATCTTGTTCGAGCGTGCCGGCGTCGCTCACCGCCACGATCATGGAGCCCGGCGTGAAATCAGGCGCAACTTTCTGAAGTTGCGCGATGGGAATCACGATGTCCGTGGCGGTTCGCGGATGGTCACCCGGGTTGGAAATGGCAATCTTGATGTTCTTGATCTGCTGCGCTCCCAGCGCCCAAGGTGTGCAGAGAACAGGAATGATCCACAGCCCAGCCAAGAATCTCTTTTGCATAAGATTCCAATTCCTCCAGAGTGGGTTAAGAGAACGAAAAAATTGAACTCAAGTTATGTAGTCTTCCCGGCAAGGAGTGAAGACATCAATTACAAGCGAATCCTCCATCGCGGAAGCGCCGTGCTCCACCCCGCCGCGAACCACGAAAGTGTCTCCCGTGCGCAACTCAAAACTTTTTTCCAGGCAGCTCACTTTCAGATGCCCACGCACAATGTAGACAACCTGATCGTGCGGATGGCTGTGCATCGCTCCGGCCCACCCTTTGACCATTTGGTGCTCAGCGAGAAAAAGTTTGTCGTTATACGCGAGCACTCGGCGTATGAGGCCGGGTTCCGGATGGGATTCTTTACCCTGGTCATGCGATGTCACTATCAGGTCAGGATAGGTCTTGCTTTGCGTCTCCATCTTGCGTCTCCTCTTCAGCGTGCTTCTGCTGTGCGCTCGGATTTCGCTGTTGGGGGATTCCGCGCTTCCTTCACCAGTTGCGCGTATCGCATCGCCAAATCGCTGATCAACTCCGGTTTGCCCTGCTGAAACGCGTGTTTCAAGATCAGTTCGCCGCCCACGCCCAACGCGGCCGCGCCGGCGCGAATGTAGTCCGCCGCGGTTTCCAGATTCACGCCTCCGGTGGGTACCAGCGGCACCTGCGGCAGAGGTCCCTTGAGGGCCTTGATGTAGCTCGGGCCTCCCATGTTTCCGCACGGAAAGATTTTGACGAAGTCCACGCCCGCGTCCCACGCGGTCATCACCTCTGACGGAGTGAGCGCGCCCGCCATGATGAGCAGGTCCAGGTTGTGCGCCGCCGCCACCGTTTGCTGCGAGAAGCCGGGCGTCACAAGAAATTGCGCGCCGGCGTCAAAACATTTGAATGCAAGATCCTGGTTCACCACAGTGCCGGCCCCCACAAGAAGTTTGGGCATCGTCTTCACCAACTCGGCAATTACCTCCAGCGCTCCCGGAACGGTCATGGTGATTTCGACAATGGGAATTCCACCTTGCCAGACGGCCTCCGCGGCAAATCTCGCCTCCTGCGGGGACGCGGCGCGAATCACCGGCACGATTCCGATTCCCTCAATGAGAGCGCGTACGTCTTGTTTCTTCATCAAACGCATGCCCCCTTCAGCGGGCGATTCTCGCCCCCACGCCTTTCATTACTTGAAGAACTTCATCCAGCGTGGCCATTGATGTATCGCCCGGCGTGGTCATGGCCAGCGCTCCGTGCGCGGCGCCGCATTCGACAGCCCATTGCGCATCCCGCCCGGATAGGAACCCGTAGATGAGCCCCGAGGCAAACGAATCGCCGCCGCCTACACGATCCAGAATTTCCAGATTTTCGCGATTTCTTGCCTGAAAGAAATCCCCGTCGGAGTAACACACGGCGCTCCAATCATTTCGCGTCGCGGTGGTGGCTTTGCGAAGCGTGGTGGCCACTACTTTGAACGGAAAATCCTTCAGAACTCTGCGGATCATCTGCTTAAAGGCTTCGGGATCCACGGCCGAAAGGTGCTCATCGGTTCCCGCGACTTCGTAGCCGAGCGCCGCCGAGAAATCTTCTTCATTGCCGAGCATGACATCCACGAAGGGAGCGATGCGGCGATTGACTTCCTGCGCCCGCTTCTTTCCACCGATCGATCTCCACAAGGAATCGCGATAGTTCAGGTCATACGAGATGACGACGCCGTGTTTCCGCGCGCACTGTATGGCTTCGATCGCAACCTCCGGCGTCGTCTCCGACAGCGCGCAGAAGATTCCGCCGGTATGAAACCATCGTGCGCCATTCTTGCCGAAGATCGTCTCCCAATCGATTTCACCCGGCTTCAGCGCGGCCACCGCCGTATGTCCGCGGTCGGAACATCCGAGCGCCGCGCGCACGCCAAATCCCCGCTCGGTAAAGTTCAATCCGTTGCGAATCGTTCTGCCGACTCCGTCGTATTCCGCCCACCGGATCAATGAGGAATCGACACCGCCCTGGTAGATCAGGTCCTGCAAGAGCGAGCCAACTGGATTCTTGGCGAATGCCGTAACGATGGCCGTTTCGAGTCCGAAACACCGCTTCAATCCGCGCGCGACGTTGTACTCGCCTCCGCCTTCACTCACTTCGAAACGCCGGGTGGTCCAAATGCGGTATTCGCCCGGGTCGAAGCGCAGCATCACTTCACCCAAACTGACCAGGTCCCAACGGCAAGTTTCCTTTTGCTTAATGCTTAAAGACATTTCACCCTCAGCGCCCCAGCCAGCCGCCGTCCACCGCGAGAACGTGCCCGTGCACATAGTCGCTCGCCGGGGCGCACAGGTATAACGCCGCGCCCGCTATGTCCTTCGGCTCTCCCCATCGCGCCGCGGGAATCCGTTCGAGAAGTTGACGGCTGCGAACCGGGTCCGAGCGCAAAGCCGTGGTGTTGTCCGTTGCCATATATCCCGGGGCAATCGCGTTTACATTGATCCCTTTAGAGGCCCATTCATTGGCCAGCGCCTTCGTCAACTGCGCGATTCCACCCTTCGCCGCCGCGTATGCGGGCACAAAAACCCCTCCCTGGAAAGAGAGCAGCGAAGCGATGTTCACGATCTTTCCGCCCGTCCCTCTTTGCAGCATGTGCCGTCCGGCTAGTTGCGAGAGGCGAAAAACCGCCGTCAAGTCCACGGCAATCAGTTCATCCCAGGATTCCATGGGATATTCCGCCGCGGGAGCTCTATGAATCGCACCGGCGTTGTTCACTAGGATGTCGAGCGAACCGAACTCCGCGATGGCTTTTTCAAAAAGCGCCGTACACGCCTTCGCATCCGCCAAATCTCCGGCGAAGTAGAATGTCTTGCGGCCAGCCACGGAAATCGCTTCGCAGGTAGCTCCGGGGTCTTGATCGCGCCCGTGGCACCCGACATTCGCCCCCGCTTCCGCCAGAGCAATCGCGATCGCCGCGCCCAGGCCCCTGCGCGAACCGGTAACCAGTGCATTCTTGCCCTTCAATTGAAAGGATTCCAGATACATGGTTTTAAAGTTGTCCAATTCGCGCCGGCAAAAGCTTCGGGCTCAGCACGTGAATCAACAGCAAAGCAATCAGGTAAGCCGATGCCGCAATCAGGAACGGAACCATGTAGCTGCCAGTCCACTGCAACACATGGCCGACGATTTCAGCGATCAGCATGCCGCCCACCGCGCCCGCCATGCCTCCAATTCCCACCACGGATGCGACGGCGCGGGAAGGGAACAGGTCAGAAGGCAGGGTAAAAAGGTTTGCGGAAAATCCCTGGTGCCCAGCAGCCGCAAGCCCGATGAGCAGCGTGGCTGGCCACAGTCCGGAAACTCGAAACACGATCGCAACCGGCAGCACACTCAAGGCGCAGATCAACATCGCCCATTTCCGCGCTGCGTTCACAGAAAAATCACGCCGGATGAGAGTGGAGGAGAGCCAGCCACCCCCGACACTCCCCAGGTCGGAGATGACATAGATGACGAGAATCGGCAACCCGATCTGGGTCAGATGAAGGCCGTGCTCGCGTTGCAGATAGTCCGGAATCCAGAAGAGATAGAACCACCAGATCGGGTCTATCATGAATTTTCCAGCGGCAAACGCCCAGGTCTGCCTGTGCGGCAGAAGCTGGCTCCATTTTATTTTTCCTGTTGGCTCCGCCAGATCGCTCTGGATGTACTCTCTTTCCCCCGGGGTACAAGAAGTGTGCTCCTCTGGCTTTCGATAGAGCCACAACCAGAGGATAAGCCAGGCAAAACCGAGAGAGCCGGTCATCAGAAAAGCCCAGCGCCAGCCAAGATGGACGGCAATCCATGGCACGACGAGTGGTGTGACGATCGCACCAACATTCGTGCCGGCGTTGAAGATGCCGGTCGCCAAAGCTCGTTCTTTTTTTGGAAACCATTCCGCCACGCCCTTGAGGCTGGCCGGAAAAACTCCAGCTTCACCAAAGCCCAGGGCAAAGCGCGCCGCAACAAAACCGCCAAGCGAAAATGCAATCGCATGCCCCATGGAAGCCACGCTCCAGAAAGCCATGGCCACGGCGTAGCCGATTCGCGTACCCAGGCGGTCAATCAGCCGGCCGACCACAAGCATCCCCAGTCCGTACGCGGCTTGAAAGGCGAACACGAGATTCCCGTAGTCGATGTCGTTCCACCCAAACTCGTGTTGCAACGGACCTTTGAGCACACCGAGGACCTGCCGGTCCATGTAATTCTTGGTCACACCGAGGAACAACAGTCCGCAGATCACCCATCGGAAACGGCCTGCGAACATGCCGCCGCTTCGTGGGCCGGACGGCGAATACGTTGAAGCACGCCGCGTAACGCTGGACTCCGCCTCAGTGATCGGATTCTGATCGGGCATCCACTCCCCCGGTACATTATGCGGCTTACTTGCGCGCCGCTTCCAGGCCTGAACCCCCCTGTTGAAATCCAGGCTGCACGTTTACCACACCAAACTTGCGGTCTTCCACTTCTTTGTGCGCAGCCATTGCCCAGAGAAACGCGATCCTGTGTCCCGGGACGGAAACGTTTGGATGATAGCCACTGGGCATCAACACCGCGTCTCCGTCACGCACAGGAGTCACCAATTCCGGATACTGCGTATCGTTATAAACCAACTGAAGGCCATAGGCAGGCTCCGGCATGTCAAAGTAGACGTACATTTCCTCCAGCATCTTGGCATGTTCATGGGGAGGCCAGCTGGTCCAGTTTCCAGGTTCGGAAAACGTGAAACCCGCCAGCAGCCGGCCCGCTTCGACGTTGTTCGCAATCAGCACGTTTAATTCGCGCCGCGAACCCGGGCTCCCTGCGCCAAATTTCATCGTAGGATCCTTGCACACTTCTGCGTAACGAACGATTTTCAATGGATACTTCCCCTTGACCTCCGCAGAGAACTCCGCGAAATCAACGGAGCTTTTCGTCGAGACTTCAATGGCGGAATCGCGGGGGATGTAGATGGCGTCGAACTGCCCCAAGTCGAAATCATTTCCTCCCGCCTTTACCACCCCATCTCCTGAGAGGCAGATTAGGCCAGTCTCCTGTTCGCCGTTGGAAAAAGAAACTTGTGGATTGGACGAATTCAAAATGATGCGGCCGTAAGAAAGATGGCGCATCGTGCTGTTTGCCGGCGTCACGGCAACATGCCGCCCGGTGTGGGCATTGGTTTTTCGAAACACCATTTTATCGATAGCGACCGCGGATTGCGTACTCATAGACTACTCCTTCTTGATTGGACCCCAATTCATGAAACTGGCATGAGCGAGGACAGCTTCAATTTGGCGTCTTGCTTCGATTTATATTCAAAACTAACCTACGCTGCGCTTCCCCGCCACAAATACTCGGTGGATTTCTCGGGTGCTTCAGAACGTGAAGCGCAGCCCCAACTGCAGTTGGCGCATCGCACTTGCCGAGGTGATTTGCCCGAAAGTGGAGGAGCCAACGGTGGCGCCATTTCCAACCGGGGGATTGAGGCTCACAATGTTGAAAACATTGTAGGCATCTGCCCGCAACTGGATGTTCATACCGTCCCGGAAATGGGACAAACTGAAGTCACGAGAGATCGAAAGGTCCACATCCTTGAATGTCGGGCCGCGCAGTATGTTTCTGCCCGCGTCTCCGTTGACGGCAACTCCGCTGACCAGGGCGGCGGGATTTTGTACAAACGCGGCGGTATTGAACCACTCGGCAGCGTTGCGGCTTCCGAGGACCGGATCCACGCCGGAGACAAGGTGGGCGCGTTCCGCAGCAGTGTTGCCTGTGAGGTTGGCGTCTTTCCCATTGAGCACGGTGAAGGGAAGGCCGCTGTGGATTTTGATGATGAGAGAAACCGACCAGCCGTTGAGGAGCGCCCGCTTGAAGGGGCTCTCTGCGCTGAAGTAGTTCAATTGCCAGACGAGGGCGGTGACAAACTGGTGGCGGATGTCGAAATCGGCGGAGCCGCGTTCGAGCCGGAGATTGGTCATATCCTCCGCGCCACCCTGGGTGGTGTTGTTATCCAACTGCACGCTGTCAAAGGTATGGCTGAAGGTATAAAAACCGTAGAGCATCACGCCGCGGGTCATGCGCATCTGGACGGTGGTTTGCAGACCGTTGTAGGAGGCCGTCTGATTGGATTGTGCAAGCAACAGGGTGCCAAACGGGCTACCCCCGCCGGTGCAAGTGGTCGTGCTGGGGTTGTCGATAGGGCGCCTTTGGGTGATATTGCCCGAGGCGCTGGTAGCGCAGGCGGGAGCGAGGGCGCCCGTAGCGGGAGCGTTGATGTCCTGGGCGAACGGCAAATCGTGGCTCAGGGTTCCTACGTAGGCCGCGGAGACACTCAGATTTGCGGTGAGCTGGCGCTGCACGGAGAGACTGATCTGATAGCTATAGGGCCACTGGAAATTTTTTGCGAAACCGAAGAAAGGTCCGCCTGGAGTGATGAACTGCCCAGGAGTGAAGGGAAAAGGATCCGTGCCTTTTAGTCCGCTCCCCGCGCCAGCACCGCAAGTAACGGTGGCTCCGAGCGGAGCGCCCGATCCATTGTTTGCGACCAGATTATTGTAGGGGCAGGTTAGGGTTGCGCCCTTGGGAACGGCGGTTATACCCGAACCAGTCACCGCCTGTGTTGCGTTCGTAAAAGTATAGCGGACGGCGGAGGGCTCGAAATTGGTGACGGTGTTCCATTCGTTTCCCGAAACGCTGCCATAGAAAACGCCCGCCCCAGCGCGGATGGAGGTCTTCCCGTCACCCTTGGGATCCCACGCCAGTCCGATTCTGGGGGAAACATGGTGCCAGCGCACGGGCACGATGCCGCGGGTGACGCCGGGGTCGCCGAAGAAGAGGGCTCCGAGCGGGGCAGTCGGAAAAGCGACGGACTGCACGCCTTCTTCGAAAGTGGTGCCGCGATTAAGAGGATCAGTCGGCGGCGTTTGAATATCCCAGCGGAGTCCCAGGTTGATGGTCAGGCGGGGGAAGATCCGGAAATTATCCTGGGCAAAGAGTCCAGTGCTCCACGTGTTGGTGTAGCCCGTGACGGGAGCGTCCTGGGAGAGAGAAGTGGGCAAGCCCATCAGGAAATTGGCAAGTGCGGGAACGGCAATACTCTTCCCACTGACGGAATCCTTGATGTTGGTGCCGTTAAATCCAAAGACGCCGTAATTGTTGAGCAGGGTTTGCTGAATGTCCTTGTCGAGTGTTTCGTCCGCCCCAAAACTGATGGTATGTCGTCCGTGGCTCCAACTGAGAACGTCGCGCACGTTGTAAAAATTCGATTCTGCCAGGGGACCGGCGATGGCGCTGGCGGCGGTAAAGAAACCAGTCACGGTGATCTGCGGAAGCGAGTGGGGGCCCTGAACGCTGAATTCCGATCCCAGGTCGCCGAGGGAGGTTGCGGGCAGGTTGGTGCGGCCGCCAACGTTGCGAGTGTAGCCAATCCAAACCTGGTTGACGAGATTCGCTCTGGCCGTCCAGGTGTCACTGGCGTTGAAGTTCTGCTGGCGCCAACTGAAGGACTGGATGCTCCACGGGATGTTGCCGTTCGGCTGCCCGCTGGTGGAATTCAGCGGCGGGACAGTGTTCTCTCCGGTGGTGTAAAAATAACTTCCGCTGAGCCGATGGTTGGCGGTGAGATTGTGATCCAGCTTGATCAGGAATTCATCGGTGTTAAACGGGCTGGGAGCAATGCCTTGCCAGCCGTTATTGGCCACGTTCGACGTTGGAATCGTGGGGAAGCCTGTGGAGGCGCCGGTGGGGTTGAGCAATTCCTGAGCGGTGGGATCGAGCAACTTGGGGCAGATCACTGTGGGCGAACCGCAGGTGTATTGGCTGGGTAAAGCTGTCAGACTCGGAAAACCGGTGAAATCCCCCGTCCGCTCGGCCGCCGTGGGAACGGTTGCCCCTGTAAAGAAAAAGCTGCTGAGTTGGCGGAGTCCCTGATAGGAAACGAAGAAAAAAGTCTTATTCTTGATAATGGCGCCGCCCAAGGTGCCGCCGAACTGGTTGCGGCGGAGCGGAGGCGTGGCCAAGGTGGAGTCCCAGTTGTTGGCGTTTAAGGAACTGTCTCGCCAGTATTCGAAGAGCGAACCGTGAAGATTGTTGGTGCCCGATTTGGTGAGCACGGTGATGACGCCACTGGACATTTTACCGTACTCGGCACCGTAATTGCTCGTTTCCACACGGTATTCCTGGATGGCGTCCGGATTGGGGAGGATGTTGCCGGTGTTGCGAAGCCCGGTCATATTGATGCCGCCATCGAGGTAGTAACTTACGGAACCCGCGCCGCCGTCCACGCCGCCATTGATGAAGGTGCGTTGCTCCGGAAATCCGAGGGTGATGACGGGATTGGGCTGGCCGGCGTTGAACGTGCTGTTCTGCACGCCGGGCGTGAGTTCCAGCAATTGATAGGCATTGCGGTTGACGAGCGGCAAGTTCTTGATCTCTGCATTCTCGATCGTGCGTCCGAGTTCGGGACTCGTGGAATTGATGAGCGGGACGCTTTCGGTAACGGTGATGGTCTCACTCACGTTCCCCAGTTGCATCGTCGCGTCGACGCGGCCGGGAACGTTTATCTGGAGCACGATGCCATCCAGAACCACTTTCTTGAACCCGGGTTTGGTGATCTCTACCCTGTAGCTGCCGACAGGAAGTAACTCGATGCGATATTCGCCCGCGGAATTTGTCTCCAGCGTTCGGGTTAGATTGGTATCGGTATTGGAAGCGGACACCTGGGCGCCGGGCACGGCCGCCCCCGTCGCGTCCGTCACCTGGCCGTACATCGTCGACGAGGTGATCTGCGCCATCAATCGAGCGGACGAGAGAATCACTAGCAAGCAGAAAAGAAACACAACCCCGAATTTTCCACGCATTTGCTTCTCCTATCAAAGCGCAGGGCACCTCTGCGCGCGATCACTACGGCAGGTCTCAGGTTGCGGTTTACGCGCGCCACCTCGCTGGATTGCGTGTACCGCATTATGAGACTCCATCTCACTTCGTGAATGGCCCAAAAAAAACCGGCTTGCGCCGGAATTCCCCTTTTTCCAGTTCCTAGCTAACCGCCACCCTCACCAATTCCATTGCCGTCGGCTGATACCCAAGTTCATGCGAGAGTTCCCCGGCTGCTTGCATCACCGCCTTCGCGATCTCCGGCACTCTCTCCCTCGTGACTCGAAACGCGGGACCCGAAACACTTAGTGCCGCCAACAGCTTTCCCGAATCGTTACGCACCGGAGCGCTGACGCAGCGCAGTCCAGGCTCCTTCTCCTCATTGTCAATCGCATATCCCCTGGCTCGAACCGCCCGCAACTCGGTCTTCAGCGCCGTGCCTGTAGTAATGGTGTTCGGTGTGAAGGCCTTCAAACCGGAGCGGCGAACGATCTCGCTCACCTCGGTATCCGTCAATTCCGCCAGCATCGCTTTTCCAACCGCCGTGCAATAGGCCGGAGCGCGGCTGCCCACGTTGCAAGCGGTCCGCACGCTCTGTTGCGACTCGATTTTTTCCAGGTATAAGACTTGTCCGTCGTCGAGCAAACAGAAGAAAACAGTCTCGCCAAGTTCGCGCTGCAGCCGGTCCAGGTAGGGTCTTGCCTGACGGCGCAAATCGATCGCGCCGATGGCTTTCGATCCGAACTCAAAGAGCTTGAGTCCCAGCCGGTAGCGCCCCGTGTCCGGGTTCTTGTCCACCAGACGGTGCTGCTCGAGCACCATCATCAGACGGTGCGCGGTGCTCTTATGTAGCTTCAGTGTCGTGCAGATCTCGACCAGGCTGCACTCGGTCGAGCGGGCGGCCAAAACGTCTAACGCAGCCAGAGCGCGGTCCAGGACCTGGACCCGGTAGGGGGATTTGTGTGTCTTGGATTGTGGCACGCGTGCCATATTATGGAACGGATTCTGGATGTCAAGCGAAAAATGGATACCCTGCATCAAAAAAACTGCAGCCCCCTCCGGTTCTGGTCGCGGCCGTACTCCTGCCAGGACTATTACAACCACTCATAAACCAGGCTTCTTGAACTCCTTGCACCGGTGTGTTGTAACCCAGAGTCCAAACACACTCACGGGATCGTGGCAGAAACTTCGTTCGAGAAGACGCTCTCGTTCCCGCTAGAATCCACTGCTGTTGTTACGTAGAAGTACGTAGTACCGCTCTGCACTGTGGAATCGGTGTAGTCGAGGACAGCAACGAGCGAGGAGTTGATCTTCGTATACGGCCCTCCACTGACCGTCCCGCGATAGACGTTGTACCCGGCAATTGTCGATGTACTCGCATTCCAACTGAGTGCCACCGAGTGCTGTACGGGCGCAACTCCTGTTCCCGTTAGGGGGACCGTCGCGGGTGAACCAGTGGCATTGCTCACGATCGAAACTTTTCCGCTTACGGCGCCTGCCACCGTCGGGCCGAACTGCACGGACAGGGTGAGAGTTTGTGACGGAGTGAGTGTCACCGGCGCGCTCCCGCCGGTCATCGTGTAACCTGCTCCACTCAAGGTGATCTGCGATATCACAACACTGGAATTACCGGTGTTCGTGATAATTACGCTTTGAGCCGTGGAAGAAGTGCCTGTCGTGACGTTGCCAAAGCTCAAGTTGGCCGGGCTAATGCCTAGAATGAAAGTGGCAGCGATTCCAGTCCCGCTGAGGCTTAAGGAACTTGGCGAAGTGGGCGCGTTGCTGACAATGGAGATGTTGCCGGATGCAGAGCCAACCACCGTTGGCAGAAAGCCCACTGTGATTGTGGTCTGTTGACCCGCGCTGACATTCAACGGAAGTGAGAAACCACCGACGCTGAAAGCTGAGCCAGCTGCGGTCATTTGAGAAATGGTCAAAGTCGCCGTGCCGGTGTTTTTGATGATCAAGACTTGGGACAAATTAACGCCGACCACAGCGTTTCCAAAATTAATCGATGTCGGATTCAGCTGAATCGCTGGGGCAGGAGCCGGGTTCACTGTCAGTGTCGCTGCGGTGCTGGTCACCGTCCCCGCTGTGTTGCTTACCACCACGGCGAATGTCGATCCACTATCCGAAGTCGTGGTTGCCGGTGTGGTGTAGTTAGAGGAGGTCGCACCAGAAATCGCCACGCCGTTCTTCTGCCACTGGTAATTGAGTGGCGCGGTGCCTGTCGCCGCCACCGTGAATGTCGCCGTCTGTCCCGCGGTCACTGTCTGGTTCGCTGGCTGCGTGGTGATCGTCGGCGATGCGGGTGCCGGGTTCACCGTCAGCGTCGCCGCCGAACTCGTCGCCGTTCCCGCTGAGTTGCTCACCACTACTGCGAATGTCGACCCACTATCCGAAGTCGCGGTTGCCGGTGTGGTGTAGTTAGAGGAGGTCGCACCGGAGATCGCCACGCCGTTCTTCTGCCATTGGTAATTGAGTGGTGCAGTTCCACTCGCCGCCACCGTGAATGTCGCCGTCTGTCCCGCGGTCACTGTCTGGCTTACCGGTTGTGTAGTGATCGTCGGTGATGCGGGTGTTGGGTTCACCGTCAGCGTCGCCGCGGAACTCGTCACCGTCCCCACTGTGTTGCTTACCACCACGGCGAAGGTTGATCCACTATCCGTGGTCGTGGTTGCCGGTGTCGTGTAGCTAGAGGAGGTCGCACCAGAGATCGCCACGCCGTTCTTCCGCCACTGATAGCTGAGCGGTGCAGTGCCTGTCGCGACTACCGTGAACGTCGCCGTCTGTCCCGCGGTCACTGTCTGGTTCGCTGGCTGCGTGGTGATCGTCGGTGATGCGGGTGCTGGGTTCACCGTCAGCGTCGCCGCGGAACTCATCACCGTCCCCACTGTGTTGCTTACCACCACGGCGAAGGTTGATCCACTATCCGTGGTCGTGGTTGCCGGTGTCGTGTAGCTAGAGGAGGTCGCACCAGAGATCGCCACGCCGTTCTTCCGCCACTGATAGCTGAGCGGCGCAGTGCCTGTCGCGACTACCGTGAACGTCGCTGTCTGTCCTGCAGTCACTGTCTGGCTCGCCGGCTGCGTGGTGATCGTGGGCGACACCGGCGCCGGGTTCACCGTCAGTGTCGCCACCGAACTCGTCGCCGTCCCTGCTGTGTTGCTCACCACCACTGCGAATGTCGACCCACTATCCGAAGTCGTGGTTGCCGGTGTGGTGTAGTTAGAGGAGGTCGCGCCAGAGATCGCCACACCGTTCTTCTTCCATTGGTAGCTGAGCGGTGCAGTTCCACTCGCCGCCACCGTGAACGTCGCTGTCTGTCCCGCGGTCACCGTCTGGCTTACCGGTTGCGTGGTGATCGTGGGTGACACCAGAGCCGGGCTCACCGTCAGCGTCGCTGCGGTGCTGGTCAGTGTCCCCGCTGTGTTCGTGACCACCACTGCGAATGTCGACCCACTATCTGAAGTCGTGGTTGCCGGTGTCGTGTAGTTAGAGGAGGTCGCACCGGAGATCGCCACGCCGTTCTTCTGCCACTGGTAATTGAGTGGTGCGGTCCCACTCGCCACCACCGTGAATGTCGCCGTCTGTCCCGCGGTCACTGTCTGGCTCGCCGGTTGCGTGGTGATTGTGGGCGCTACAGTTGTTGCTGTTCCTGTTCCTGACACCGAAAGGACGGATGTAGGCGTCAGGGGATCATCACTCGTAATCGTCACGCTTCCGGTACTGGTCACTGACGCGGTCGGAGAATATGTAACAGTGAACGAATTACTGGCGCCTGGAGCGATTGAGCTTGGGGTCGTCAGACCGGAAACAGTAAATGGGTTGCCACTCACGGAGATCGAGGAGACGGTCAGGTTGGAGCCGCCAACGTTACTTATAGTTACGGTCCCTTTTGCCGTTGTTCCTACCATGACGCTTCCAATATTTAGGCTCGTCGCCGGAGTTAGACCGATTTGCTGTGGCGCCGTCGTTGCGGTCCCAGCAAGGGCAACTTGTTCTGAAGTGACTCCTGTGTCGGTATGGACTGCCAAGGTGCCAGTGGCGTTCCCTACGGCCGTGGCATTGAACCAAACTTGAAAGCTACTGGACTGACCGACTGGCAAGGAAAGAGGCATGGTCAGGCCCGATACGGAGAACTGGCTGCTCGATACAGTCACCTGGCTGATGTTGACCGAAATGTTTCCGGTATTTGCGACAGAAACAGTCTGAGAGATCTTTTTGCCATCAACAATGCTGCCGAAATTAACGCTTGAGGGAGTCACTTGGATCGCGGCTTGAGAAGCTGGTTGCGACTTACTACCTGCAGTCACAATTCCTGCACAGCCGCTCAGCACCGTAGTCGCCAGCCCCACAAGCAAAAACAGAAGGTCATACTGCGGCAAGCTCCGGACTTTCCGGGAGGATAATCTAGTCCGGTTTCCCGAACCTGCTTGGCTGCCCTTCATCGAGTCTCCCCTCGAAGTTCGCGGAGAGGAAAAGTACGGAGCGACTGCGCACACCAATACCTTTCACTCTCATTACTGCGTTTGGGTTTAGATCAGCTCTGAGGGCCTGGACTGGGGTGGGTCCGTTGTAGCTGAAATGGCTGCTTGTTTGGCTTTAGCTTCATTCGAAGGATAGAGAGGGAACAGAAAGGTGACTACTGGTTTGAAGAACAGTTTTGGTGTTAGACCCAGAGTGTTCGGCCGCTTCGTAGTGCATTGACCTACGACCAGTAATCAACTGGCCGATAGGACACGCAAAGGCTGGGCAACAAACGCAATTTAGGACGGGAGAAGCGACTAGGTCGGATATTTGGCTGTAACGCGCTGCTCGTAGACATGTATCCCGCGAAACGGGCCAGAAGTGTGGTTCGAGGAAGTGTGTACGAAATCCAGGGCCCGAGACTGCGACTCGCCGGGACCAACCTAAGGGCGACTATGAGAAGGTGAAGGCGGCACCTCCGAGCTAACTATTCCCTTGCCTTCTTTCACTTTGTAGATGCGATCGGCGGCGAGATTTATCATTGTTTCCTTTTTTCCAGAGGGCCAGACAATTTCGACGCGATCAACTCGGTCGTGATCGCCAAGGCCAAAATGAATGCGCAGGTCGGGCTGGGAAAGATAACTGCCGCCGCTCACTACTTCCCCGGTTTGAACGAGATCCCCTGCGACCGCTTTCACGCGCGCGTTTAGGGCCAGGCGGTTGCTCTGCGATCCCTCCAAGTCGAAGCTGATCCAATGATGCGGCGGGCCGCCTTGCGGTTGGAGGATGACGGGCTGGCCCTTTAGATTTTCGACAACGATTTCGATTCGGCCGTCGTTGAAGAGATCGCCGTAAGCGACGCCGCGGCCAACACGCGGAATTTCGATGTCAGGCCCGACAAGATGACTGATGTTCTTGAATGTGCCGTCGCGCTGATTCTCGAAGAGCAGCATGGGCTCGCGATATTTGGTGCCGACATCCGCAGTGTCGACTTGCGGATAGACGTGGCCATTGACCATGAAGAAATCCGGCCAGCCGTTATTCTGCCAGTCGATGAAGCCATCACCCCACCCGACGTAAGGCGTGGTGCTCGGGGCGATTCCCGATCGGTAAGACTCGTCACTGAAGTTCATGTCGCCATCATTGCGATAGAGTACGGCGTACTCATTGCTAAAATGGGTGATGGCAATGCTGAACCGCCCTGTATGCACGTAGTCGCCCAAGGCGACGCCCATGTTGGCCTGTTCCGCGCCGTCCTGGCTGACGGCGACACCCGCGGTGTAGGCGATGTCTTTGAAGTGGCCGTTGCCTTCGTTTCGGTAGAGATAGTTGGGCTGGCCATCGTTGGTGACAAAGAGATCGAGTCGTCCGTCCCCATCGAAATCCATCCACACAGCGGTGAGACCAAAGCGATTCTGAGGATCGGAGACACCGGCAGATTTTGAGACATCCGTGAAAGTGCCGTCACCATTGTTGTGGTAGAGGTTGTCGGGTGAACCTTTGAGTCCGCGGGGGCCGCATTGGACGTCGATACCCTGGTACTTGCAAGTCTTGCTGGAGCCGAAGATCGGAAGGTCGTCCAGGCCTAGCGCAACGTAGTGCGACACAAAGAGATCGGCCCAGCCATCGCCGTCGTAGTCGCCAAATGCGGCGCCGGTTGCCCAACCGGAGTCGCTCGCCAGACCTGCTTCTTTGGTGACGTCGGTGAAGGTGCCGTTCCCGTTGTTGCGGTAGAGCACCACCCCGCCGAAACATGTGACCAGTAAATCCGGCCAGCCATCGTTGTTGTAATCTCCGACGGCCGCGCCCATCGCCCAGCACGGAAATCCGACGCCAGCCTTCTCGGTCACATCTGTGAAGGTTCCGTCATGATTGTTTCGATATAGGGCACTCCGGGCCTTTTGGCCGGCACGCGCCATTTCCACGCTTTGCGCGTTGGTGAAATAGATATCGGGCCAGCCGTCGCGGTCGAAGTCGATCAGGGCGACACCTCCGCTCATGGATTCGACGATGTATTTTTGTTCGGGGCTGGAAAGATGCTCGAAGTGAATGCCCGTGGAACTGGTAATGTCCACGAGTTGAGGCAACCGGGAGGAAGCAACGCCCTCTAGCTTGTGATCGGATAAGCGACCCGCGGGGAGTGGGGATGGCGCGGGTTTGTGTGGTTCCGCGGGAGACTGGGAAAACAAGGATCCGGCGCCAATCATGAGATATAGCACTCCAACAATGCAGATCCGGTCGTTCATGCGCATGGGCGCGCTCGGGGATGGGTTCCGATAGTCGAATGGAGCGGCAAGAAATTTTCCTTAACGGCCGGCATTGCGCACTTGCACGGCGTACAGCGAACTGCGCGCCGCGATGAACAGAGTTTTGCGGTCAGCGCCGCCGAACAGAATTTGCGAAGGTCGCTCCGGCACTTCGATGGTACCAATCCGTTCGCCGGAGGGATTGTAAACATAAATCTGGCCAGCTGCGATGTAGACGTTGCCTTCGACATCCTCGGCAACACTTTCGCCGCCAATACCAGCAAACAACTTGAAATCACTAAGATTCCCGTCGTCTCCGACTGCTGCGCTGTAAGTATTCTCCTGGTTTTCGTCAGTGATGTAGAATCTGCGGCCGGTTGGCGCGGGCGCCAGGCCGAAAGTGAGCAGCACATCGTGGATCTTAGAGCCGTAGTACAAAGCGCCGCTGACAAAATCTTCTCCCGCAGGGATGAAAACGCTGTGATCCAAGGAGACGAATTGATAGGGCTTCTTTTTCAGCCCAGTTGCCGGGAAATCGTTCTCATTGCGCCAGTAATCGACTGGAAGAATGGGCGTCATGCCGGTGCGCGGGACGCTTGGCTCGGGTTTGAGCAAAGTGATTTGGTCAAACTCCGTGCCCGGCTTGAAGGTATAGACAGTTCCCTGCCCTGCATAGGAAACAACGATCAAATTGCCGGATTTGTCGAACGCGAGCTGGACGGGATCGAGGGGATTTTCGCGGACGATGGAGAGCTGATGTTCGGGAGGCGACCAGCGATAGATGGTTTGACGTTTGGCATCGACAAAATAGAGGTTGCCGGATGCATCGGCAGCGCCGCCTGAAATGTTGAAGAAGCCGCCGACGACTTTTTCCAGACTGGCGCCTGGGGCGAGGACCGGGGATGCTTCGGGAGAGCGAGGTGACGGCGCATTGCCCGAAAGCGTGAGCCAGGAAAACTCGCGCTGACGGATCTCGACGTTGTGAGTCTGGTCGAAAACCGCGTTGTCAAAAGAAGCCTTGCTGTCGCTGTAACAATGGACGTTGCGGAAGTGGATGTCTTTAGAATTTAAAACCTTGATTGCGTAAGGAAATGGCTGGTAACTGCTGACCACCCGATATATGTGGAAATTGGCGATGGTGATGTTGCTGGAGTTGCGGATATCGAGCGGCAGGGCAAATCCGCCCTCGCCTCGCTCCTCTTCCGTTTGCAGGGCGTAAATTTGCCAGTTGGAAGCGTTGCGCAGAATCACTTCGTTGCGGACGTGGTGTTCGCTGGAAAGTTCGTAGATGCGCCCGCTTGTGGAAGTGTTCGAAATGTAGAGGCCGGCCTGGGCAAAAGTGCTGGGCGTCCAGATGTCGACGAACGTGCCGCCGCCCCCGTCGGTGATCCAGAGGCTGGGATATTGGGCGTCCCAGCGGCGATTGATGTTGGAATCGGCGGTGTGCGTGTTGTTGTAGATCTGCTCCCAAACTTTGCGCCGTTGCTCGGGAGTCGCGTCGGGGTCGACAGTCCCATGGCCGCCGAGGAAGCGCACGTCGTCCAGCATGGAATCTTTGCCCGCCATCCACTTGAGACCAACAGCGCGCGGATTGATGCCATTCGTGTAAAGACCAATGCCGGTGACGATGTTGGCGCCGCCCTGGGGAGCTTCGAGGAGCGGTTTGGGACCTCCGACGCCCTGGTAAGCAGGGGTACCGTCCTGCAGAAAGATGCGTGTCACACTCGGATGGAGGCCGATGAGGATCGTGTCGGGACGGAGGACGATGGTGTCGGTGACGCGATATTGACCGGAGGGAAAGTAGATGGCTTTGTGCCCAGCAATGGCTTTTCGAATGGCTTCCGTGTCATCTGTGGCGCCGTCACCGCTCGCGCCAAGTGTGTGGATGTTGGCCCAGGTGTCCATTCGCGGCAGAGCACGAATGTCGGATTCGACGGGCTGCGGGAGAGCTGTCAATGGTGCGGTTTCAAAAACATCTTGAATGGTTGGGGTCGCGCCGATGTTGTCGAAATGGAGCCCGTGGGAAAATGTTTTGGCCACGTAGATTGCCTGCGGGGCCCGCGGGCCAGGCACCTGCCTTCCGCTCTCGCGATAAGACGCAAAAAGAGGGACGCCACGGCAGACGATGTTCTCCATATTAATTTCCGTGCGCGCGCTTTTCTCGTTGCTGATGATTACGGCGGGGCCGGTGATATTTTCCATCCGGCCATCCTTTACCCACAGTTCTTCGGAATAGTTGGGATCGATGGAAATCGCGGTGGGAACATTTTTGAAGATCGGGCGGATCAACGTCAGGCCGGCTTCATGCTCGCGAATGGCCGCTTCGCTCTGGCCTTCGAAGGTGCTGTCGATCACGGTGAATTGCCAGCCAGGGGAGGGCTTGCGCGTCCAAATGGCGTATTTGCCGCCGAAGAAGTGCAGATCCATGGCGACGTTGCCTCCATCGTGGATTCCCGCGAGGCCGGAGCCGATGTGGAAGTCCATGTGGGCGAGGTAACAGTGCTGCGCGTAATGAGCGCGCACGCCGACAGCGCCGGGATTTCCATCCTGAATTTCGATGTCAACGTTGCTTAGTGCGGAGTAGAAAGTTCCGGGGTTGGCGTCCGGAGGAACCGATTTGCCATTGTTATGGACATCGCCGGAAGACTGATTCGTTGCCGGGCGGCCACCGGTGAAAAAGACCATGTAGGAAGGCCCTTGTTGGAAGCCCGGCGTGTTGGCGGCGAGGACAAGCACAGGCCGCGTTTTGCCATAACCGATCACGCGAATGGACGGCCAGATATAGATGGTCCTGGTGATGCGGTAGCGGCCGGATGGCAGGAAGAGAATGCCTTGCGTTGTGGTTTCCTGCACCTTGTTGATCGCTTGCTGCAAGGCGTCGGAATCGTCGGCCACACCGTCGGCGTGGACGGGGAAATGATCCGGCGTCAGATAGACAGCTTTTGCGTCGTCAAGCCGGGCTGGATACTGGGAGTCAGCGCACAAACGAGCGGAAGACACTGCAAGAACTGCAAGCGCGTAGAACATTTTCCTCATGCGAGAACCTCGTTGATGATTTGTTCTTCCCTATTGTTGGCGTGCGTCTTCGTCCTCGTGGACTTTCTTGTCCGGCTCCAGGCGCATCTGGTGATAAACGTCCCGAAGCTTTTCTTTCATGTCTTTGTATTTCTGATATTCCGCAATCTCACGATTTGCGTCTTCGGTGCGGCCCATCTTCCGGTAAATGGTGGCGAGGCGAAAGTGGGCAACCGCGCTGGTGGGATCCAGCTTGACGGCCTTTTCCAGAAGCGGGAGAGCCTTTTCGGGCTGGTTCATGGCCATCAGGGCTTTTGCCAGGCCGATGTTGGCTTCCGGATCGTTGGGCTGCAACTTTAAGGCGCGCTCGTAGTGTTCGTGGGCGCCGGCTGTATCGCCTTTTGCCGCGGCCAGGTCACCCAGGCGACATTCGGATTTTTCATCGAAGGGATTCAGGGCCAGGGCCGCTTTATATTCGAGTTCAGCCTGTTGGGGAGCATCGGGAGTTGTTGAACTGTTGAGCATCTCTGCGAGTTCGAAATGCAGGCCCGGCAGGTTCGGCTCGAGTTTGAGAGCCTCGTGATAGTTGGCGATCGCTTCGATGGAGTTCCCCTGCCTGGCAAGTTCGTGAGCCATCATCTGGTGGGTGCGGGCGGAGTTCGGACCCACGACGATCAGGCTGAGGCGGGCTTCGTCGGCAAGATCGGAATAGAGCCGATAGGCGGTGTAAAGGACTTCGACGTTTGTGGGATCCAATTCGCGCACGACGCTGACAGTCGCAGCGGCCTTATCCATTTCGCCTGTTTTGGAATAGATGTCGATCAGTTCCATGCCGGTATCGATGCGAATTTTTTGTTCCTTCAGGTTTGGAAAGGCTTTTTCCAGATCGCCGGTCGCGGCGTGGATGTCTCCGGTACGCTTTTCCGCCATGCCGAGCAGCGCCTGAATTTTCCAAAGTGAGGGCTGCATCTTCAGCGCCGCCCGCAATTGCGGGATGGCGTCGGCGTAGGCTCCCTGGAAGAAGAGCAAAACGCCGAGATTGCCGCGGGCGTCTACATTATTGGGTTCGAGGGCGACGATGGCTCTGAACTCGGGCACGGCGAGATCGGGCCTGTTTTCCCGGAGATATTCCTGGGCTTTGCGGGTGTGTTCCTGGACTTGCTGCTGAGGGCTGGGAGCGGATTGCGAAAAGCAGGGGATGGCGATCGGAAAGAGTACGGTAAATAGAGAAAAGACAATTTTCATTTTCCGCATGTCGCTAGTATACGGCGAGTGAAGCGTCATTCGTGGTTTCGTTGGAAACAGAAAAGGAGGACGGCGACGTTCCGCCGTCCTCCCCTCGACGTGGGGTTGAAAGTTAGAAAGAGAAGCGCGCCGACAGCTGACCGCTGCGCGGAGCAACCGTAGTTCCATTGGCTGTCAACGCGCTGTCGATGATTCCGAAGTTCGCTGGGTTATTGACGTCATTGTGCGGAGCCTGGAAGCTGGGATGGTTCAGCACGTTGGCAAAGTCGGCGCGCAATTGCAAACCGAAGCGCTCTCCAAAGTGGAATTCCTTGGCCAGAGAAAAGTTGACCACTTTCAGATCCGGCCCACGCAAGGAGTTTCTGCCCGCGTTACCAAATGTTCCGTTGGCGGCGGGCGCGAAGGCTGCAGGGTTAAAGTAGCTGATGCCCTGCTTGTTGATGGCGGGCACGTTGGAGTACGGATTGCCTACCACGTTGGGAAACCACGAGCAGCCACCATTGGTAGAACTGTTGGTGCTGCACTGTGAAAAACTGTTGTTAACGCTGTCGACCACTGTGAACGGATTTCCGCTCTGGGTAATGAAGGTTCCGGCTATCCGCCATCCACCAGCGACAGCATTCGTCACTTCACTATGGTTGAGATACTGCTTGCCTCGCCCGAAAGGCAGTTCATAAGAGACGATGCCCTTGAAGGCGTTCGGGATGTCGAAGTTGGAATTGGCGTAATTCAGCGACGGGTTATTCCCAATCTGCCAGTACTGGTTCCCTCCGCGGTTGCCCCATCCGGCGGAATCCTGCTCGTCCAGGAAGTGCGACCAGACGTAGTTGGCCTGGAAGGTCAGTCCGTAAGAATAACGCTTCGTAACTCCCAGTTGCACGGAATTGTATCTTGATATTGCGTTGTAGCTGTTTCCCGTGATGTTTCCAAATATCGGGAACGGGCGAAGGGCTTTATTGTTTGGGCCTGCTGCCAAGCTGGCCGGGTCGGTAATTTGATTCAGATCCGTCCGGAACTGTAGATGGCTACCGTCGCTGCCCACATAGGCGATGGACGCGGCATAATCGCGAGCGAACTGGTGTTCGACGCTCACTGTCCATTCGTTGATTCTGGCTACAGGGACACTGTACGGAACATAGGTCACATTTTGGGGGTTGGCCGGGGTGATGTATGTCAGAGGCTGCCGCGCAGCGGGTGAACCAACGACATAATTCAGGATGGGTCCAGCAGTTGCAGCGGAGGCTGACAGGGAGATGAGCGGGCTGGGACCTGATCCGTTGTTCACATCCGTCGCGCTGCCGGTATTTGTGCCCGTCGAACCAGCACCGAGTCCTGGACCGTAAGTGTCCTCGCTGAAATTATAGGAGTACATGCCAAAACCAGCGCGGATGGTCGTGTTCTTAAACATGGTTGGGCTCCACGCAAAACCAATGCGTGGCAGGAAGATATTGTAGACCGGCTTTTGGAGGCTGGTTCTGTCAAGCTGGCCGCCAAACCACATCGAGCCTAGCTTGCCGTTAACCGGATTCACGATGTTCGGATCGAATCCGCCAAAGGCATTGTGCAACTCGGTCATACCTGTGGTGGCCTCATAGCGCAATCCGAGGTTGACGGTAAGATTCGGAAGAACCTTGTAGTCATCCTGAACAAAGAGCTGCGGGCTCTTAAGGCGCATGTACGTCACGGCCTGGTTGGTTGCCTGCCAATGAAACACGTCGCCGAGCAGGAAGTCCGCAAAGCTGGCGCCACCCGGAACGCAACCATTAGGCGGTGTTGGGCAGTTTTGTTGCGTATATTGTCCGCTAAACGTAAATTGTCCAGCATCGACGTTGCCCCATGGGGTGGTGTTGCCCTGGCCCATGAGCACTTCCACACCGAAGTGGAGGATATGGCGGCCCTTGATCAGAGTTACCACGTCCGACGGGTCATAGAGGTTTTCGATATAGATGGCGTTGGTGCCTGGCTGCAAAGACGTGCAGCAAGCGCCGTTGAGGTTGAACGTCGGGAAAATATTCGCCTTCGAGTACTGGAGTCCCAGCTTACTGGCAGCATCGAATCCGAGGGACTGGGGCACGAACCAGTTGCCTTGCTTGGTGTAGCCCATGCGGAACTCGTTCACGATCGTGGGGGTCAATGTCCATGTGTCGGAAAGCTGCACGTTGTAGCCGTCGATGTCGCCGGAGAAACAGTTGATCGGGCACTGCCACTGATTGAAGTTTTTCCCCGGATTGTCTTTCTGGGTGACGGAGAAGGTTACGCGATTGTTCTTCATCATGTCGTAGTCGATGCGACCGAAGTAACGAAGATTCGGGTTGGAAGAGGGGGAGTCAAGAACGTAGTTGTTGGTGGTAGCCCCAGGGGGGCCGGCGTTAGGCGCAGGATAGAAGGACAGGATTTTCAAGGCAACGGGGTCGACCATGTTAGCGGGAATAATATTGTTGGCGAAAGCAGTGCGCGTTCCGCCGATTCCCGCAGACGTGGGGTCGTAGATGGTTGGCTGGCCGCCAAAATCATACTGGCCCGGATTCGCGGTCCCCATGCCTCGTTCGGCGAGCGTGGGAACAGTGCTAGTATGCCGGTTGCCGCTACCATTGTTGGTGATTTTGTCTCGGACAAAGAAGAAGAAAAGTTTGTTCTTAATGATCGGCCCGCCAACGGAGCCACCCCATTCGTTATAGCGGACGCTTGGCCTGTTCTTGGTGCCGTCGGAGTTCAGGAAAAAGCTAGAGGCGTTCAAAACATCGTTCTGCCAATACTCGTAGGCGGAGCCATGGAAGGAGTTGCTGCCGCTCTTGCTAATCTGGTTGAACACCGCGCCGCCGATACCATACTGCGCCGAGAACGAAGAAGTTGTGATCTGAACTTCGGAAATACTCTCAAAGATGGAGTTGTCGACGTTGCCGCTCACAGGCAAGACCACCGTCGCGCCGTCGGCCAGGAAATTGGCGTAATTCGGAAGATTGCCATTGATGGAAATGGCGTCGCCCGCGTTGTAGGCACCACTGCCTTCGGAGGAAGGTTGCGACGGTGCGCTGGATGCTCCGGGAAGAAAGATATTGAAATTGGCCCAGTCGTTGCCGGTGATGCCCGCGCCGATCTGCGGCAGCTCGTTGAGCGTCTTTGCCTCCATAATAGTGCCCTGCTGGCCGGATTCAGTCTGCAGCAGCGGAGCGCCGGCATCTTCCACAGTGATCACTTCCGAAACCTTACCGACCTCGAGAGTAGCGTCCACGGTGATAATGGAAACCTGCAGGACGATGGGACCGTGAGTAGTCTTCTTAAAGCCTTCCTTTGAGAAGGTGAGCATGTAATTTCCTGGTCGTGTGGAGACGGTATCGTAGATACCGCTTGTGTTGGTGACGAATTCCTTGACCTCGCCGGTATCAATGTTTGTCAGGACGACCGTTGCCCCAGCAACAGCTGCACCGGACGAATCCATTACAGTTCCGCGGATATCACCGGAGTTCGTATTCTGGGCAAAACCGACACCCACGGCGTAAAACAGGCACAGGAGTGCCAAAATCGAGCGAAATGCGTATTTCATGTTGTTAAATCCTCCCCACCCTTGAAATCAACACCCCAACATGCAACCCGACCAAGGCGATCACCTGACTAACCGCAAAGTCCTGCTCCCGCCGGGGAAACCTTGTTCCAGGCGGGGCAGACAAACGGTTGTCTTAGGACAATCAGGAGATGCTTGAACCAACTATGGGCGCATTACAATCCGTTTACTTATGGTTGTCAAGAAAAAAATGTGATAAAAGGCATCTAGGTAACCGATTGTCTGCGATTTTTGCCGTACACGACACTGGAGGCGGCCCCGGAGGCGAAAACTTTGTTGCCTTTGGGGCGCAAGTCGAGTAGCTTGCAAACAATCGTTTGTTTAAAGGGTGCTTTTCAGTAAGAAGCCGTATACGTAATTTTGTATTTTGTCGAGGGGACCCATGTCACCGAGCAATCGAAGAGAATTTCTGAAACTTGCCGCCGCAACGGCGGTAGCCGCAAACAGCCCGCTCGCCTGGGCCAGTACTCCCACACCCGCCCGCGCCTGGGCAACATCCCAGGACCGACGGCTGCAGGAAATCAAGCTGCCTCCGTGGCGGAAAGCGGCGGCGGGAGGAAGGTCTGGGATCCAGATTGACGTCAGCGTCCGCTACCAGGAGATTCTGGGGTTCGGTGCGGCCTTTACGGACGCCTCATGCTATCTGTTATCTGAGCTTGCCGCGGAAAAGCGCCATGCTCTGCTAGCCGACTTGCTGGGGCCGGAGGGGCTGCGGCTTTCTGTCGGGCGCACCTGCATCGGGGCCAGCGATTATTCCCGCTATCCGTACAGCTTTGATGACAGCACGGATCCCGATCCGGATTTGCACAAATTCAGCATTGAGCACGATTGCGACTACATCCTGCCGACGCTGCGCGAGGCGCAGAAACTCAATCAGGACTTGTTCCTCTTTTCCTCCCCGTGGAGCCCTCCCGGCTGGATGAAAGCGAGCGGCTCGCTGTTAGGCGGCTCGATGCGCAAGAAATATCTTCCTGCCTACGCGCAGTATTTCGTGAAGTTCCTGGAAGGCTATTCGGCGGAAGGGGTGAAAATCCGCGCGGTCACGACGCAGAACGAAGTGGATACGGACCAAGATGGGAGGATGCCGGCGGCGTTGTGGGGGCAGGAATACGAAATCGATTTCATCAAGAACCATCTTGGCCCGGCGCTCGATCGTGCTTCGCTGGACACGAAGATATGGATTCTCGACCACAACTACAACCTGTGGGGTCGGGCAATGGATGAATTAAGCGATCCGGGACTCTGCAAGTACGTCGAGGGAGTTGCATGGCACGGTTATATGGGCAATCCGGAAGCCATGGCTCGCGTGCATGAGGCCTTTCCGACGACGAACAATTACTGGACCGAGGGCGGGCCGGACTATAAGAACACGGACTACGCCTCCGACTGGGCCAAGTGGTCCCACACGTTTACCGGCATTTTGCGGAACTGGGCGCGGTGCATCGTGGGGTGGAACCTGGTCCTCGATGAAAAGGGGCGCCCGAACATTGGGCCGTTCTCCTGCGGTGGGTTGGTTACCCTGGATTCGCAGACTCACGAAGTGAAGCCCAGCGGCCAGTATTGGGCGTTCGCCCATTATTCCAAGTTGGTGCAGAGGGGGGCGCACGTGATAGGGTCCCAGGGAACGCTGGCTGACATTGATCATGTGGCATTTGAAAATCCCGATGGAAGCCACGTGCTGGTTATCACCAATCAGGGAGCGGAACAAAAGGTGGAGTGCGTGGAAGGAACACGGGCGATGGAATTAACGTTGGACCCGGGATCCATCACCACGCTCCATTGGTAGACAGCCGCAGCTCACAAAAAGACTGCGCTTTGAGTTAAGATTCACTCGACAATAAAACCGGAAATACTCCATCGCGTGCAGGATTGTGCTCCTCAGGGATGAGTTTGCTTTAACGGAAGGGCGTCCTTGCCGGAGAATGTTTCGCCGGCCAGGTTCGTCATGCGAGGAGCATGTAAAGGATCCATAGCGTTTGGGGAAAAAATCACAAACCAAGCCCGAGCCGATCGGCCTGAGAAAACTGGCGGAACATCTCGGACTGAATCCGGCAACCGTGTCCGTGGTGCTGAACGATGTCCCCGGGCGCTCCATCCCGCAAGCCACGCGGGATCGCATCAAAGCCGCGGCAAAAAAACTGAACTACCAGCCGAGCCATCTTGCCCGGTCGCTGCGCAACCGCAGAACGCTTACCATCGGCGTCCTGGTCCCGGAACTCGGAGACGGATACCACACGCAAGTGATGGGGGGAATCGGCGATCATCTGATGGAGGCCGGGTATTTCTACTTCACTGCGCACCATAGGCATAGGAAAAACCTGGTGGAAGAATATAGCCAGATGCTTCTGGGCCGGGGCGCGGAAGCCCTGATTTCGATCGACACGAAACTGGAGCACGGGTTTCCCGTGCCCGTGGTCGCGGTCGCCGGCCACCAACAGATTTCCGGTGTCACCAATATTGTCCTGGATCACCGGTTCGCGGCGGAACTTACGCTGACTCATCTGCACTCGTTGGGGCATCGGCAAATCGCGTTCATGCGCGGGCAAGAGTTCAGTTCGGACTCGAAAGAACGCTGGGAAAGCATTGTGGCCGTCGCCGGGGAAATTGGGATTGCGATTCGCCCGGAACTCACAATCCAACTTGCGCGCGACCTCACATCGCCCGAACTGGGCTATCCCGTAATGCAACAACTGCTGTCCGGAGGCAAAAAGTTCACCGCTCTGGTGGCCTTCAATGATACTTCGGCGATCGGTGCCATCCGGGCACTCCAGGACCTCGGGCTGAAAGTTCCGGGCGACGTATCTGTGATCGGGTTCGACGATATCAAGGTGGCGGCCTTCAATAACCCGAGACTCACAACGATCCGCCAACCGTTATCCAACATGGGACGGATTGCGGCCCAATGCGTTTTGAACCGGCTCAATGGATCAGAGCAATTTCGGAAACAAATTACGGTCGAGCCCGAACTGGTGATCCGGGATTCTACCCGCGCAATCCTCTAGGGTGTCCAAGAACCAAGAACCCAGGGAAACCAGAATCCCACGGATTCAGCGCATCTTCTTCTGCACCCGGCCAAGTCATAAAGCGAAGTGAAACCTGCTCTTTTCTAAACTTCTCCCGCCGACGCGATTTTCTTAAATCTTTTGCAATCAGGGAGAAAGTGGTGGACGTGACCGGGATCGAACCGGTGACCCCCTGCTTGCAAAGCAGGTGCTCTCCCAGCTGAGCTACACGCCCACACGATGCAACCAATATAGCCTCAATAGTTTACAGCGACTTCTTTAACCACTCCAACTCCGATTTTCGGTCCATTCGGTCCAACAACGCCACTTTCGCGAGGAAGTTCGAAGCCTGAACCGATCCGCTTTGTCACTTCCTACCTGTTTTCGGAGGTGGGTCGTTCGGAAACGGCTAAACGAGTGAGCGCCGCATTTCGGCTGATTTAGTTTTGCCAGGATCGGATACAGTGAACGCCGCAGTATGTTCGTTTGCCGGAGTTGCGAAACCGAACAGAGCGTCAGTCCCGCTGTGAAAACCGGGAATAGTCGTCGCTGGAAGGGAATAAAAGTCTGCGCTTTGCGTTTATGGATGGTGAACGGCATCCGAGAGCGTAACCCGGAACGGCTAGCAAACGAGCCTGCTGCCGGAAAAGACGCGGATTACCGGTTACAAAGCCTGCATGCGCAGCACCTTGGTGCTCTGGTGGGTAGTGCTAATCCTAGGGATCGTGACCTACGTACGCTGGTACGCGCCCCATTTTTTCCGAACCTAGATTCGCGCCTTCCAATTGAGAGGTGGGTGGTTGAGGCCCTTCCTGGTTTGCACGTCATTGCTGTTGTTCGCTCTTGTTCCCGAAAGTTCCGCCCAAACGGGAACCACCTCCGTGCCCGAGGCGAATCCCGGGCGCCCAACCGTCTCGACTCCCGCGACCCTCACGCCGGTTGGCTACCTTCAGTTTGAAAACGGCGCGCTCTTCGCCGAAAGCTCCACGGAGTTTTCCCGCCGCTTCGGAATCGGCCAGGTCACCAAGTTGACGGTTCATCCACGCCTGGAGCTGTTCCTGCAAAGCGAGCCGCTCGCCGTCAGCGTGTCTCAAGATCGGGCGGCAACGGCGATTCACGTTGGCGAAGTGTTTGCCGGTTTACAAGGCGTCCTCTATGATGGCCGCGATTCGCGGCCAACGGTTGCGCTCAGTTACACGCGCCGGCTATACGCCAGCCCGGCGCCGGAACTCGACATCGGCACCTTTCGCCAGTCAGGCGCGATCCTTTTGAGCGACGACCTCCATGGCTTTCACATTGACGCGAACGGAATTTTTACCGAACAAATCGCGAGCGAGATCCATCGGGCGCAGTTCGGGCAAACCCTTTCGATTTCCCATTCTCTGCGAGGGTTCACACTTTCCGGTGAGATTTGGCATTTCTCCCAGCCTTTTGAGCGCAGCAATACCGTCGGAAATCTTTGGGCCCTTTCTCGTGCGCTGCGCAGGAACCTGGTAGTTGACGGAGGATTTGATCACGGTTTGACAAAAACCTCCACGCGCTGGGAATTGTTCCTGGGCTTTACCTATCTCTTGCCCCGCCGTCTTTGGCCGGAGGGGCATGGCGGGCGGCCGTGACCTGTGGGTTTGCGGAATAAATCGCAAGCGATTGGGTCTATAGATGTAATGCCGGAACGCGCAGAGAGCGCAAATGAAGTTCGAGTGAAGGGAGTTCTCATGGCCGATTATCAAATGCGACTGGTAGGCCACAAGGAAATCGCAAGAAGCACGATGGCCTTCTGGTTTGATCCCAACGGCGTCAAGTACGAATTCCGCGCCGGACAACACGCCGACTTTTCCTTCTTGAATCCGCGCGACGGAGACAAAGGCGGCGATAATGAGCGCACTTTTTCTCTGGCGAGTTCACCTCAGGAAACAGGGCCGATCATGGTGGCCATGCGCATGCGCGAGACCGGCTTTAAGACGGCCTTGAACGCAACGCCAGCCGGCACTTTGTTCAAGGTTAGTGGCCCTCGCGGCTCCTTCACCTTGCACAAGGATTCTTCGCGTCCCGCCGTATTTCTGGCCGGCGGGATCGGCATCACGCCCATCAGGAGCATTCTTCATTCGGCGGTTTGTGGAGGCCTGCCACACCAAGTGTATCTCTTCTATTCGAACCGAGACGCAGGAGACGCGGCGTTCCTTCCCGAATTGGAGGAATGGGCGGCGAGGAACCGCTCTTTCGTCCTGGTTCCAACGATCACCAAGGGCGCGAATCCAGCCGGCCGCTATCACACGGGCTACATCGATCATGCTCTGCTCGCCAAGCATCTGGCGGGCTTCAACGGGCCCCTCTACTACGTCGCGGGGCCATCCGGAATGGCCGTGGCCATGCTCGATGTGCTCCGCAGAGCAGGCGTGAGCGAAGACGATATCAAGACAGAGGAGTTCGGAGATTACAAGTTCGACCTGCCGGCCACGCCCTAAGGAACCATATGGATAGCAAGGCGCATCTCCGATCGGTGCGCGGGTAAACCGGCCAGTAGAGTGTCGGGCTATTTCCAGGCTCCCAGCAGGCGGCGCAGCAGGAGCAACTCCCCCAGGTGATAGGCGTTGTGATCGGCAACGAGCAGCGCTTCGCGCAGAATCGTTTGGCCGTCGCCGTGGGGAAGCGGGGCAAAGAAATCTGTGGATTTGCTTTCCGCAATCTTGATCATTGCTTTCAAATCGGAGCGAAACGCAGCCGCGCTTTTGTTCCAGGCTTTGTCGTCGGGAGGAGCCTGCGTCTTTGGCCAATACCCGGCGGGAAATTCGGGCGAGACATGCTTGGGATTGCGTGTGAACTCGAGGATGTCCCACTGGGCGAGGCGCATGTGCTCCAGGACCTCCCACGGGGAGTGCGCCGCGCCCTCCGGCTTCTTCCCCTGCAGACTCGGCGGCCAATCCTTCACCGCGCCCTCAAAACCCACGTGAGCGTGGCCGCCATTCAGAAGTTCCACCAAATGTTCCGGCAATGACCTTTGTTTTTTCATGTGTTCCACCTTCTATGCTTCGCCGTAAACACCGATGAGTTGACGGCCGAACTTAGCCCGGGCCGCTGGTTGCTGCTCCCCGGGCCCCCGATGATAGCCGGGATTCGCAGGACGAATGGTCCCCGGAAGGAGATCGCTCTTGCCGATGGGTTGGATGCGGCACTCATCACAGAATGTTCTTAAAAGATTGATGAAGAATTTACGAGGGATGTGTTCCCTTACTGGGTGCCCCCGCCCGCGCACGCCAGGGCAAGAAAGCCAAATTCGAGGAGCAACATCCATGAGATTCAGGCAGTTTTTCCGGGCGGCGCTATTCCTGCCGCTGATTCTGGGATTGCTGGCAGTGGCGCATGCCAATGCCGACGGCAACCTGAAAAAAGTGAAACATGTGGTCGTGATCATGCAGGAAAACCACTCGTTCGATAACTACTTCGGGGCGCTGGCTTACGCGCCGGGCAGCCCCTACCATAGCGGCCTGTTCGGGTGCCGGAATGGAGATCACTCTTGCGTCGACGGACTGGCCTGCGTGCCGGACAACAACGGGGGCTTGCGCTGTTTCAACGCGAACCGGGATGACGACGGGTCGCTGGTCTCCGCATTCCACGACACGCGGCGCTGCGCTGCTCCGGACCTGGATCATTCCTGGTTGGGGACGCACCAAGAGATGAATTTCCTACACCCGAACAGCACGCGGTTTTCTCCCCTCAGCGACGGTTTTGTGCGAGTAAACGACAAGACCGAACAAATCGACAACGGCGTGGAAAATCCCACTGATGACCAGACCATGGGCTTCTATACTCAGGACGAAATCCCCTTCTACTACAGTCTCGCCAGTACTTTTGCGATCAATGACCGCTATTTCGCGTCGGTGCTCGGCCCGACATTTCCGAACCGTTCGTATCTCCTCGCGGCCACCTCGTTCGGGCATCTGACGACCAGCGACACGTTTGCACCTCCAGGGGGCTACAAGCCCATCACCGGCACGATTCTGGATTTGTTTGATAAAAACAATGTGAGCTGGGCGGATTACTTCCAGGATGCGCCGCAGGCCGCCACATTCCGGTTGTTCGGAGCAACCGGCGTCGATCCGCACTTCTTTCCACTCCCGGTGTTTTTGCAGCAGGCCGCTGGCGCGCCCAACCTGCCTCCGCTTCCAAGCGTATCTTTCGTGGATCCGAATTTCGGCCTGTTCGGCACCGCGCACGAGAATGACGAACATCCGCCAACCGATATCCAGCGCGGCCAAGCATACGTCTCCCAAGTGGTGAACGCACTGCGCAATGGCCCGTACTGGCAGGACACAGTCATTTTCATCACTTATGACGAGCACGGCGGCTACTTCGACCACGTGGCTCCTCCGGCGGCACGGCAGGAATCTTCGCGGACACCGGACGGAATTTTCCCGGGGCAATGCGCGGACCTTTCGAATCCTCCGCTGAGCCTTCTGCCCGGCGGCGGAGCTGAGTGCGCGCACAATTTATTGAGCGCGACGGATACAACCGTAAACGACGCCGCGGCGCTTTGCCCGCAGTTCGCGGCGGATCCGACCGGGCCGTTTCCGGCGGACTGCGCGTCATTTGACCAGTTGGGCGTGCGTGTGCCGTTCATGGCCGTATCGCCGTTTTCGAAACCGCACTACGTTTCGCACACGGTGGGCGATCACACATCCATTCTGGCGTTCATCGAAAAGCGATTCCTGAGCACCGACGTGAACATCGGCGACGATGGCAAAGACAACGGAGAGGTTGCGCGGCAGTTCCTGACGCTGCGCGACAAGCACGCGCACACGTTGGAGGATCTCTTCGATTTCGACGGTTCTCCCTCGTTGACTACCGCAGTGACAGTGGCGGCTCCGCCGGCACAAGACTGCACGCCAAAGTAACAGCTGGATGAGACAACAGCGGGTGAATACTCTTAATTCGGAGGTCGCAGAGAGGTCGCAAAGTTCGCTGAGAAGCGAACCGCGCATCTGAGAATAAGAATAATCGTGACTGAGCAGCAAACAACACGAGAAAGCGCTCCACGTGCAAAGGCGACACGTGGAGCGCTCGAGTGTTCACGTTCAGGACGAAGCTTATTTGTTAATCGTGATCCGGGTGACTATGGCGCCAGTTCCAGTAATGCTGCTGGTAGCTATGCTTCCGGTGCTCGTACGCAACGTACGAGTCGTGGCGTTCCTGCTGGTAATTCCGGTAGGCGCGGTCTTCGCGGTCATCCCAGTTGTGGTAGTCGTGGTGATGTGAGTCGTAGACGCGAATCTGAACCCCGGCATCCTGCGCCGCCGCGGCCACGATGGGACCGCCGATTGCGAGGGCAGCCGTCAGGAACAGCCCGCTTAGAAGTAGATTTGTGCGTTGCATATGATGTTCTCCAGACCGCAATCCCTGGATACACGATTTCGAAATCACGGTAGACATCACTATGCGCTTTGCGGGGGCGGAAAGATGCCCTGAACAGGACACTTTGGGAAGAGAGCAATTGTGCCGGTTTAGAGGCGGTTTCGAGAGAAACTAGCCCAATAACAGAGGCCAACCCCAAGGAGTGGAATCAGCGCCCGCCGTTCGCGGCCCGCCCGCAAAACATGTCCGGTAAACGAAGAGTGGATCGTCTTTCGAGGCGGCGACTCGCTTACATCTTTTTGGCGTAGCGGTCGCCGAAGAAATCGTGCGCATTCCAGGCGGGGCGCGCCGGGTCTTGAGTGATCAGCCAGCCGCAGAGGTAGGCGAACTGGGCGTATTTGACGGCCTGATTGAAATCGAGGCCCGGCTGCTGCATATCGTCCTGTGGCTGGTGATAACGGGTGGCTTCCCAATCCTTGAAGATAGCCGAGGGATCGATCTTCGGGTCGTTGGACTTGAATCCCGCAACCAGAAAAACGGCGGGAACGCCCTGCTTCACGAAAGAGTATTGATCGCTGCGAATGAAGATGACTTCTTCGGGCATGGGGTCGGGACTTATGCCAAGGTGCAGGTGCTCGGCAGCGCGTTTGACGACTCCGTCGAGCGTCGAATGTTCGGCACCGAACGGAATAATATCCAGCAACGGCCAGAGCATCTGGTCTTCGTCCATGTTGACGTTGGCGACGATGGCGTCTTTGCTGACGGTCGGGTAGTGCGCGAAATAGTCGGAGCCGAGCAAGCCGGCTTCTTCGCCGGTCACCGCAACGAAGAGGATGGAGCGCTTCGGGCGCGGGTTCATTTTCGAAAAGGCGCGGGCAACTTCGAGGAGAATGGCGCAGCCGGAGGCGTTGTCGAGCGCGCCATTGTAGATGCTATCGCCCTTCACCGGCTCGCCGATGCCGAGGTGATCGAGGTGCGCGCTGTAAACGAGGTATTCGTTCTTCAGCGCCGGGTCGCTGCCTTCGAGTTTCGCCACCACGTTGTGGCTGCTGACGTCTTCCAGTTTCGCTTGACGATGAATTTTGGCGGTCAACGGCAGCGGAAATGCGAGCGACTTCCCTTCCTTGGCGGCCTGAAACACTTCTTCCGGAGTATGCCCGCTGCCTGTAAAGAGCTGCTTGCTGGCATCGAGGTTGAGGATCGCGCCGGCTCGTACCTGGGGGACATAATCGTTTGGCACGCCTTCCTTGGTCAGCCAGCGCAACGCTGGGCGCGAGAGATCCCTGACTTGCTCCTTGAATGAATACAGGCCTTCGAGGACGGGATCGTCAACCACGATGAGTCCAACGGCGCCATGCGCAGCGGCGTTGGCGATTTTCTGCTCGAACGAGGAGTAGTGCGCCTTGAGCGCGGATTCAAAATTCGGCGCTTCGAAGACCATTGCGACAATTTTGCCCTTGGCGTCAATACCCTTGTAGTCGTCGTAATCCAGCTCCGGCGCGGTGACGCCGAATCCGACATAAACGACCGGGGCTTCGACGGATGTTTCCTTGCGTGTGGGATCGCCCACGGCGAGAAAATCTTTACGGAAAACGAGGGTTTCCACTTTTCCATTTCGGGTGACGGACATCGTGGTGTTCGGCTCGTCCGGGCGCACCGAGCGCAGCGGCACATTCTGGAGATAGGTCCCCGCATCGCCGGCGGGACTGAGTCCCATCGATTCAAATTCCGTGGCCATGTACCGGGCGGAAATTTCGTAGCCGCGCGAGTTGGTGCCGCGGCCTTCCATTAAATCATCGGCAAGGAAATTCATGTGGGCGCGGATGGCTTCCGGGCGGATGGATTCCATGGCGGCTTCCGATGGATCGGCGGAGGCTTGGGCCGATCCCGCAGGCAAAGCCAGAGCCAACGCAAGAGCCGCGCACACCAGATGTTTGAAAAGCTTTAGCATGAAGGACACCCTTCTGAATTACGGATGCAATTTACCGCCAGACAGCCTATGTTTGGACGGGTGTCAAATGGACGTGGTGAGCAGCAATCTGCAGCCAATAATGGGGAAACTGCGGGGAGGGATCAGGAGGCGTCGGGCGGCTCCGGGTGAATGGTGACGCGTGAGATTTGCGGAAAGCGCTCCTTGACGCTGTCTTCGAGTGCGGCGGTGACATCGTGGACGCGGGTAATCGAGAGATCGCCCTTCATCACACAATGACAGGAGACGAGGATGTGGTGCTCGACCTGGCGGACACGGACATCGTGGCAATTGATGAGCTCGTCGTAGGTGCTGGGCATGCCGTTGAGGAAGGATTCCACGGACATTTCCAGTTGGCGCATTTCCCCGGCGCGGGTGTCGGGCGTGGCGATGTGGCGGCCGAGCGGCTCGATGTGGATGTTGACGTCGACATCGCCCTTGCCAAGTTCGCGGATGCCGTCTTCGAGTTCGGTGGCGCGGCGGTGGGCTTCGCGAAGGCTTAGGTTTTCGTCCACTTCGAGGTGCAGTTCGACGAAGAGGTGGCTGTCCTGCTGCGAGGCGGTGACGTCGTGCACGGCGAGGCCGAAGCGGAGAGCGACAGCGCGGACGGATTCGAACAGTGTCTCATCGCGAGGGGCGCGAGGTTCGGCGTGGACGATGACGTCGGCGGGAACGATCTGGGCGATGCGCTTTTCGATTTTGTCGGTGAGGGCGTGGACCTGTTCCAGATTGGCGGTGCGGGCAACGCTGACGGTGGCATCAACAAAGTAGCGGTTGCCGGCGCGACGGAGGCGGACGCGTTGCACGTGCAGAACGCCGTCAATATTTCCGACCTCGGTAACGAGCTGATCCTGCAAGCCCGCTGGGGCGGCGTCGAGAAGCGCATCCAGCGTCCTTCGGCCGAGTTGCGAACCAACCCAGAGGATCACCCCTGCGACCGCAAGGCCCGCGAGCGAGTCGGCGTACGCAAGCCAGGGAAGATTCCAGACGTTGCCGGCCCAGACGAGGGCCACACCGAGGATGACAACGATTGTGCTCCAGACGTCAGTGGAAAAATGCAGGGCGTCGGCTTCGAGGGCTTCGCTGGAGTAGCGCTTGGAGACGACATTGAGCGCGCGGGCGCGGGTCATATCAATCGAAAGAGCCACAAGCAGAATCAGGATGGCGGTGACGCTCGGCTGGATATGGACCGAGTGGAAAAAGAGGCGATAGAACGCTTCGTAAACGATATAAACGGCAGTGAGGATGAGCAGGCCGGTTTCGATGAACGCCGAAAAATTTTCAAACTTGCCGTGGCCGTAGGGGTGGCGCTCGTCCGCCGGCTGGTCAGAGACGCGCACCGAGAGAAACGTGATGACGGCGGCGACGAGGTCGAGGCCGGAGTGCAGAGCCTCAGACAGAATGCCGAGGCTGTCGGTGCGAATGACCAGGAAGGTTTTCAGGCAAAGCAAGACCGCGGCGGAGCCAATGCTCAGCAGGGCGGCGCGCTTCTTTTCCTGGATGGCGGTCTGCAGGCCTCGGGAAAGGACCATGAACTAAGACTACAACATGTGGCGAGAGGATGCCGCACGAGGAGTTGAGGGCGTGATCCGTGGCCCGTGTTCCGTGGGTAAAAGGAAGAGCGCTAAGTGGACTCGTCGAGGAAGATTTGAGGTTGAGGTCTTCGGGCATCTCCGGTAAAGCCCACCGGAGTCCAAACCCCGGACCTTATCGGATACCCTCAGAATGATAGATGTGTTCCTTAGACGTTTTTCCCATGTGCAACTCCTGTGCCTCGCTCAGGATTTCTTGGCGGGTACGAAGCGGAGCGACGCGGAGTTCATGCAGTAGCGCAGGCCGGTGGGCCGGGGGCCGTCATCGAAAACGTGGCCGAGGTGCGCGTCGCAAAGGCGGCAGGAAACTTCGTCACGGGACATGCCGAGACTGTTGTCGGTGGAAACAAAAATATTTTCCTTGGCGATGGGCGCCCAGAAACTGGGCCAGCCGGTGCCGGACTCAAACTTGGTGTCCGAGGTGAACAGGGCGTTGTCGCAACAGATGCAGCGATAGAGTCCCTTGGCGTGATTTTCGAAGTAGGCATTCTGGAACGGTCGTTCGGTGCCGGCATGGCGGGTGACGCGATATTGCTCGGGATCGAGCAGCTTGCGCCACTCTTCGTCGGTCTTCGCGACTTTCGTGAGCGTAACCACACCGAGTTTTTTCCCGGCATCGTCAAATTGAACGATTTTCAGCGGGCCGCTGTTGGTGTCGGCGGAGACCAGCGCGGAAGGAACGTATAGTTCGCGGCGCACGGTCCACAACAGCAGCGAACCTCCAGCCAAACCACCCAGCCCAGCAAGAAACGCGCGGCGCTTGGATTCCATGGAAAAACCTCCAAATGGCAGAAAGAGTCGGGCCCTGCGGACCAACCCTGCCTCATCTGAGTGACGCGCGCGGAAAAGGTTACAGCGAGCCCTTGGCGCTCATGGGAGGCTCCGGAAGCAGCGGCAGGTGCTTGGGTTCACCACGCGCGCCGCGCACTTCCACTTCCTCAAAGAGCAGCGAAGGAGCGACGACAGAAGCCGGCAAGCCGTTCTGCGCGGTGCCGAAGGCGGCCAGCGCCGTGCCGGCGACTCCGGCGGTCTGGTTCTGCATGTAATTGAAGACCACGCTGTCGTTACCGATGCCTTCGATGTTGCGCAGCATGCGCGGGCTGAACCCGCTGATGCGCGCGCCACGCACGATCTCTTCGTGGCCATCGGAGGGATAAATTTTGTAGACGACGAGGGGCAGGCGATCCGTAGCCGCGTTGCCCCCAAAGCTGGCCAGCAGGTCGCTGAAATCTTCCTGGTGCAGCAGGCTGAGCGAGGGGTTATCCATCTGGCGGACTACCATGCAGTATTGGAGTTTTTCCGCGCGGCAGGAGTCGAGAAATTTTTTCTTCAAATCTTCCTTCGAAAGAGCTTCCGCGGAGGAAAAGAAAAGATTGCTCATCACCGGCCTAGCGTCGACGAGGAACGAGCTGCGCCCGTGGCCATTGGACTTCTCGAAATCCGGGCCGGGACGGCGAGACATCAGAAGGTTTTTGAGCTTGCCTTCATCCACGACCGTAACCTTCTCGCCCGGAACGCCTTCCTGGTCGATGGCGTAGCCGCCTACGAGTAACGCGCCTTTGTAATCCGTGGCGGCGGGGTTATCCAGAAGAGTAACGCCCGCGGGAAGCACGCGCGTGCCGACTTTGCCGCTCCAATCGCTGCGGCCGCCGAGGCTGCTCATCAACTGCTCGACGACAGGCTGAAACGCAAGCGGGGGACGCGCTCCGCTGAGCGACGGAGTAAGCGTTTCGGCGAGAAGTGCAGCCGCTGCGCGAGGTTCGAAAAGCACGGGGCCGGTGTAATCGGGCGCGGGCGGCGCAGAGCGCATGCCCATCAGTTCCGTGCCGGCGACGTTCAGCGCTTTGCGGACCGCATCCGGACTCGGGAGATCCGCTGGCCGCGGCGCATACGTCGCGTAAAAATTGTTCACCTGCATGCCATCATCGGCGAGGGAGCTGAGCCCCGATTCGATCGCGGCGAAAGAATGATTCGCGCGAATTTCCGTGCCTTCGCTGGTGAGCAGGTACTCGGTCATGAACACGAGATAATAGGTGACTCGCGACTCATAAATCTGCGGGAAAGCCCGAAGCACCGCGGAAGAGTCGCGGGCCTCCTGATCCCAATTGCGGCCGGTCCAGTCCGAAGCGACGAGCGGCTCGATGTGCTTCACCGGTTCGACATGCGCAAAATCATCAATGTCCGACGGGCGCGCCAGGCTGCTGAGATAGGCCTGCTTGCGCGAGTAGGTTTCCACCGCCTCTTTGAACGCCTGATCGGTGGCGATCCAGAGATCCTGGCGGAGCGAATCGTAATCGCGATCGATGCCGACCGTGCCGGAGGGGCCGATGAAACCGCGGAAGCCGTCTTCGCTGATGAAGTTCGAGCTGTCGAGTTTGTAATCGCCGACGCGAGCGGAGACGTTCATCACACGGTTGCGATTGTGCGCGGAGGTGACCAGCGCGCCGTATTCGGCGACGACTTCCCGAATATCCATGTCGAGCAGCCGGTACTCGATGTAATACGGACGGACGGGCTTGTCGAGCTTGGGAATCTGCAACTCCAGGCGCGACTTGGCGCGCGCCATTTCATCTTTCATGGCTTGCAGCGTGTGATCGTTGTCGGCGGGAGCCTGCGCGAACGCGGCGGACGCGGCGGCGAGGGCGAGAAGGGCAGCAAACAAGCGAATAGCGCGCATTACTGAAGGCCTCCGGATTTCTGAATGTCGTGCGCCGGGGGCGGGAGAATGGGCGGCCGATCCGTGGAAGATTGCTTCTTCTGCACCTCTAGTTCGGAAGTGAGGATCGCCGGGGAAGCTGCCGAGACCGGCACGTACCCGGATTCGGCGCCGCAGTAGCCGTTGAAAACTTCCGGCGTGTCGCCCGTGGCAACGATTTTCGTCAGCGCGGCAAGCGGGGTCCCCACGATATCCACACCGCGCACGAGTTGATCCGGCCGGCCATCCGCGAAAACCTTGTAAACAACGAGCGGCTCCACCTGGAAAGCCTGCGGCTGCCCGCGGCCGGTAAAGGTAAACCCTCCGGCGATGTCGTCGATCAGCAGCCCGTACGGCTTGCCCTGCTGCTTGACGAGTTCGATCAGCTTGGTGCGGAGCTGCGCGTTGGTGACCATCTTGTTGCTTTCCACCAGCAGGTTCCCCTGGCGGGAAACGGGAGTGGCACCAATCTGGCGGCGGCCGTGCCCGTTCGAATGAGGGAAGTCCTTCAGAGGCGAGCGGGACATTTCGAAATTTTTCAGGACCCCGTGATCCACCAGAACTACACGCTGCCCAGCCACGCCTTCGTCATCAAATTGGTAGTAGCCCAGCAAATCTTGACCCGCGACTTTTTTCTCCGTGGCGTCGTCCACCACCGTCAGGAAACCGGGGAAAATCTGTTCGCCCACTTTCTTAGCGAAGGTTTGCCCTTCAGTCACGTCCTTCTGGCGATGGCCTTCGGCGCGGTGGCCGAATACTTCGTGGAAGAAGACAGCCGCGGCGCGACCGGTAAGCAACGCCGGGCCGACGGTAGGATCGTTCAGCGGCGAAACGACCAGGCCTTCCATCTCCTTGCGCAACTGGGCGGACGCGGCCAGCACCGCCTTGTCATCCGGCGCGTCGCCGGGATTCACCCAGTCGAAGTTGTAATAGCGGTTGATGTCCATGCCATCGGCGGCTTTGCCCTGAATGAAAAGTTCCAGACGGTAGCGGATCTGGCCAAATTGCAGCTGCGTGCCCTCGGAATTCACCTGGATCTCATTTTGCGCCTGGGCCGTGAAGGTGACGATCGAATTGATCACCGCGGTGGATTCGCGGAAGTAGCGAGTGTAATCGCGGACCTTCTGTTCCCAGGGTTTGCGATCGAGCGAAAAAGAAACCAGCGGGCCGGTGTAGGTTTGCGGCTTCTCGCGGGAAAAATCCGGCGCGGCGCCTTCTTCGGTTTGTACTTTCACTTCCTTGCCGGTTTTGATCTTGATGAGCGCTTCGGCGGCCGAGCGGTACTCGGTGTCGGTTTCGAGCCATACGGCGCGGCGTAGGACGTCGGGGTCGTCATCAATGGGAACGTTGGCGCCGGGGCTGCCGGAGGGAGGCTGGCGGCCATCAATCTTGTGCGTGTTGTCGAGCTCATAGCTGCCGGTGCGAACGGCAACTTCCAGCCACCGGTTGCGGCCCTCGTCGCTGCTGAGCAAAGCGCCGTTCGAACCGGAAACCGTGGCGCGCTGCGTGTCAGTCAGCGCGTAGCTGATGAAATAGGCGGCGGGATCCTGCGCACCATAGGCTTTCATGGAGCGTTCCAGCTCTGCCTTCAGCGCGGCGATCAGAGGGGAAGGTTTTGCCGCGGTATCCGGCGGCATGGCATAAGGGCCACGATTCGCAGCCAAGACGAAAAGCGCGCCGAGCGCGGCGCACAGACGGAAACGGCGGGCCGAAAAAACGGGGATGGAAATATTCAAGAGTGCCTCACTCACAATTAGACGCATTACTCAAAGGTTCAGTGTACGCCACCGCCGCTGGGTAGACAAAGCGTGGTGTGGACGGCGAGAAGCGGCAAAGCCACTACCTGAGATTAGATGGCCAAAGCGATGGAGGCGTTGCTAAAGGAAGAGGAGCCGGGGGATTACGCAGCCGAGACCTCTGGAAAGCCCTGAAATCGTGATCGAGCTTCAGCAGGCCTTTGTGCCGATGGGGCACCCGTTGGTGGGCGCGGGTATTGGAGCGGGAGTACTCGAACCCCGAGTGGCCACAATGGGAACGACGACGATGGGTATCACCGCCAGAATGCCGATGGTGATCGCGGCGCCCTTGCTGATGTGATGAATCTGGCCAATGCCAGGACCGGCTTCGAGGGTCGTGCTGGCGATCGCTTCGGAAAGCGTGGAGAGGTTCGCTTGCGAAGGCGCAGCCGGGCCGTTCGAATCGCTGTTGCGCACGGTGGTGAGCTGCCCTGCCTTCACGGCGACACAAACACCCGCCAGGTTGCAGACCTTCACCACGCCATCAAACACGATCACGGTCATAACGTTGTTTTCGTAACCAACATAAAAGTCCGTGCCAACTACGCCGGCAACACCCGAGGGCGTGTGCACTTCGAACTTGCCGTTCGGCTGGGAAATTTTTTGCGCTTGCGAGCGGATTTTCCCGACCGTGACTTCGAGATCGGTCTGCTGCGCCCCGGCGTCGTGCTTCACCACTTTTACAGAGGAATCCGACCCAACGTTGAGCACCGAGCCGTCGTCGAGCGAGACGCGCGCCCGGCCATTGGCCTGTGTGTTCAACACATCCTGCCAGTCAACGGGAGTCTTCGCGCCGGCGGTCATGGACTTCGCGCCGCGCGTGAGGCTGACGGCCGGGATCACGCGGGAAACTTCCCCAGCGCGTTGGCCGGTGGCATCGGGCAGGGCGAAGGTGTCGAGGGGAATCGCCAGCGCACAGGTGAGCAGGCAAACGAGTGCCGCCGGATACGGGGATTTTCTATTCATCGAGGACTCCTAAATTCGAACAGAACTGTGACTACACTAGTTACTGGAGAAGTGGCCGAAG
>Ga0210405_10000727_pt1 | contig 41401 bp, 33 predicted proteins | sample IncBWH11MmetaG_FD_155492 | JGI IMG/M metagenome (GOLD analysis project Ga0210405, IMG submission 155492) | Forest soil microbial communities from Barre Woods Harvard Forest LTER site, Petersham, Massachusetts, United States - Inc-BW-H-11-M | ecosystem: Environmental > Terrestrial > Soil >... | reverse complement strand
TCTTTTCCTTGGCAGTACTCATTAAGTTATTGAACATACGTAACTTAATGATGGCTCACCGTTACCGTAGCCCGGCCACCTGAGGATATACTCGACCTGAACTCATGAAAGGAAAACTCTTACCATCTTCTGCGATTCACAGTTTGGTTCAGTCCACTTCTCTCTAATCCAGAAAAGCTCCGAAAAAGAGTAACTGGTTCAATGGATTGAAATACCCCACAGTTGCATTGGCCCCGATTCGCAGCCCTCGTTCTCTCTTAAAAGTTGCAATGCTTGCTTCCTAGCCGATATGTCGATAGATCAATTTACCGGTCATTTTCACTAATCTGTCTGGCAGGCATGGAAAAACATATTTCGCCATCTTGAATTTCCAGCCATCGATTGAATCAAGAGAAGAAGCGTTGGGAAATTTCCAATAGACCAACCGTCTGGGTTGGGAAACCCAATGATTCTTGAACGCAAGAAGTCCGGGATTGTCCTCCTGCGTCCGTCCCAGGTCGAATTCCTTTACTCCACTCGATTTCGAGGCTGCGATAACCCTCCATAGAAGCCAAGGTGTTGCCCCGAATTTGTTGAACTGCGCATCGGAACATCCGTATTTATAGTAGACGGCATCCTTGAACCGCAAAGTGAGAATGGCAGCGACTGGAGTCTTATCTCTGTATGCCAGACGGATCTCAAGAGCTTTGTCCTGGAAGTGAACCAGGTTTTGAAACCAGGCGTACGGGGTAGGCGGCAAGCGGTGCCGGCGCCGCGTAATCAAAAACAGAGCGTAGAACTCTCTGAGCAGGTCATCGGACCTGCCACACTTCTCAACTAAACCGGCCCTCTCTGCCCGCTGAATTCGCCGCTGAACGGAATCTTTGTCGAAGCTCCGAAACACCTCGTCTAAATCTGGACGCAGGTCGAGTGTATGCAGAGAGTACGTCGCTGAGGGTAGAAAGCCGATCCCGTCATCCATCTGCCCAAAATTCCTGTGGACTGGACGAATCTCCAGATACTTCCATTTCTGATGTTCCAAGGTAGTTTGCAAGTAGCGAATCATGAAGTTGACGTCTTCGGCCGAGTCGCAAAGAGGTTCGCAATGATCTGAGAAAGGTAACGAAACGAGACGACGTCCCGTCAGCCAACTATTAATACGGCAAAACACCCACCCATTCTTCAACTCGCCGGTCGGCGGCGAAGTAGTGAAGACCACCGGTTCATACTCGTATGTGCGTCGAAGTGCCTGGAGCCACGCTACCGTGTGAAAAACGGACGCTTTAGCGTGTTTTTCCACGAGTTCGGCCCACCGGGGGTCCTGGGTCGGATCAAGTTGATAGCAACCCAGGCTAGAACCTTGCCTGACGTTACTTGTTGTCAATGGACTGCTCATCGTTCTACACGCTGGGAATTCTTGGCGATCTCAAATGGTCTTTCTTAGGACGCCTTTTAACCTTTCCGCGGGGGCGCTTAGGAGCCGGTTTGTAGACAAATAATCGTCTCTGATTTCGGAAAGGATCCGCCTGGCGGCCACGGCAAATTCGAAACGCAGTGAGCGGGGCAACTTTCTGACATTGGCCTGTTCTGGGTAAACCACTCGGAAGCACTTCTCGCTATGGGATTCGATCCGCTCGCCAAAGACAAAGTGCTCGACCTCAGTCTCCCACGCGAGAGGCTTCTCATCACACAGTATTGCGGAAACAAGATCATCAAGGCTTCTTCTCTTACGTATCCTCACAGCAATCGCGTGATCCGAGGGGTTGCTAATTACCAGTTCATTGCCAAACATCTCAAACTCTTCCGCGCCCGCTCCGTTAGCGCGGCGGCGGCACGCCCTTCGGATGACTTGCCCAAGCGGACGCCAGCGAAGACAACAGTTAAGGGAGCCGATTTTCTCAATCAGTTCAATCAATGCATCGCCGCCATCTTTGAAGAATTCGTGGTGGGCTACGATCAAGCAGGGCTTCCCAAGGAGAAGGTCGAAGGCAAAGTTCTCCAAGCCGTGAAACGCGTACCTGCGCGTGAAAACCGGAAAGTCGCCGTAAGTCATGATAGCAATGTCCCAGACGTCCCTGATCCGCGTCCGAGCATTTTGGGAGTCCACAGGGACTATCTCGGTATTGACTGCCGCGAGAAAGCCGTTGCGCTTGAGAACTTCGGGACATGCGGAGGAGAACGCGCCCTGCGGGAAGACCATTACGGAATCGTGTTGGATTCCCGTCCGCACTTGATGATTTGTCATTCTGGCACGAGCCAGTTGGGCTTTAGCATGCAAGACCTCGGACGAAGTCGCCCCAAATTCCCCCGCAGTGTGGTCACAGCCATGAATTGAGATGGAGAAGAGTCCTGACTCATCACGGAAGAACTTTCCCACGGCAGGTGAGGTGCGTCGCCAGTTCCATGGAATGAAGGCGATATTTGTCGTGAATCCGTGTCCTCGCATGAGGTCGCGAAGCTTGGCAAAATCGCAGAATCCATACTTGGGTTTCAACAGAGGATCGTCAATGATTAGGCAAGCGCCAAGTTCCTGTGCGCGCCAAGCATCCTCTGGGAACATGAATCTGATGAACATGGCGAGGGGCACAACGGAACAGAAATGGTCTTTGACGTCGTAGAATCCCCGGCCTACCGGCTCGTCGATGTCAACCATTTGTGAGCTTGTGCACAAGAAAACGGGAACGCCATTCCGCTGGGCGCGAAGGAACACCGGTGCATCCCCTGCCGAGATAACTGTTACAAACTTCGATTCCGCACCGACCGGGGCACCCGCCAGGACCGCATCTTCCCTTCTCAATGGCAACGAGAGCCTGAGACCGGCCATTGGCCCGGCCAGATCACCCAGTTCGTTGGATATGCGAAGGGAGAGATCACCTGCGGGCGCCTCTTGGAGAGACAAATCTGCATCCCCGAAGAGAGCTTGGAGCGCGCCCGCGCGGAGACTTCGCTCGCCCTCTCCGTATGCGTAAAATGCGGCCGGCCGCAACACTGGAGGGTTGGCTCCTTCGCACTGTTGAGCTGCGGCTGCGACTGCCCGAATCGATCCGAATACGGCATATTCCGTACGATTCCTCTCCATGTCTCCTAGATCGGAGGCCTCTACCATCTTCGAGGACACGCCGAAGAAGTCCAGAATACGACCGAGCCGGAGTTCGTTCGATCCGGGGCTGCCATCGCACAAAATGATTGCCAGTCTTGCCAAGAATGATTCCTCCTGATCGGAGCTTGGGCTGCCCTTGACCTAAGTGGTTTTCCGCGCCACCACAAGTGAGCGCATGGCACGGCTGGGTGCTACCAGATTCAAAAAGGGACTCAGAATCCGACAGGCGAGGGTGAGAGCCCGCCCGGCCGAGTGTGGGATCCAGCAGAAGTTTTCCTTTCTCATAATCTCGAATCCGGCCGCCTTGAAAGGAGTGGCGTATTCCTCGAGCGAAGGCAGATAGCATTCGGCTGGGTCCGCGGCTGAGTTTTTCAAATGACTCCGAAAGGCGGGAAACCGATTATTCATGTCGATGTTGACGCACACTCCTCCGGGTCGCAACAAGCCATAGATATCCCCGGCACAGTCCTGCTCCTTTCCAAGCCGATGGCAATACCGAAATGTGTTGACTCCCACGATTAGGTCGAAGAAACCGACTACATCTTCGGCCCGCTTCCCGCTCGCCGCAGCCAGGTCTTCTGCCAGGCGCTCGTTGCGCGCAACATGAAAGCTCAGTTTTTTCGCAAGACCAGGAGTTAAAGACGTCTTGGCCTCCAGCGCTGCGGATTGCACGAGACGCGCTGAGAAGTCTGTCCCGTACGCGCATTCCACGGGAATTCCCTTCTTTTCCAGAAGCGAAACGAGGCCAATGATGTTCATCCCCGCCCCACAACCAAACTCTAGCAACCGAAGCGGGCGTGGCGACGAGTTCCGCAGGTAGGAATCCACGGCGCTCAGATACACCCTGGCATAATCGTTGCGCAGCAGATAATTGATCCCATAGCCTGCTGTCCCTGTGGTGTATTTGCGCACTGCGTCCTCAGACCCGTATTCCTCGAGAAACTTCTCATTGATCTGTTCGGTCTTTTCCATTGTCCTTTTTTCCTTTCCTGTGAATTCCTCAGGATCTGCGGATCAACTCGCGCTTCTGTAAAGCAGCTTTTCCTGCCAGCGTCATCTATTGATCCGGAGAGTCGTAGAACCTTGTAGTGGTAGTTTGGGGTTTGCAGTCGATTTGCAGAGTTGAACCAATCCAGTCTACCCACGCTCCCCTCCCAAAATACAAGTCTGTTCAATTGCCGCGGTGGCCTTGGACTGGATCAATTTGACGGAGAAACGCTCGGTGCATCGCGGTCGGCCAATCCCCCCTCAGTTTTCCTAGGAAATAAGGCGGCATACACGCGCATGGTCATTTTGCCAACAACGTCCCAGGAATGTCGCTCGGTCGCGAAGTCTATTATTTCCTGCCGCTGACTGCCCAAGTTTACAAATAAATCGCTCGCGAAGTACCGCTCGATGGTCGTTGCCAAGGCAACAGGATCCTCGGACCTGAATACAAACCCCGTATTACCCTCAACGATTTCATCTTTTAAGGACCCCACGTCGGCCGCGAGGACGGGTAAGCCAAAACTGTGTCCCAGGAACAAAACGCCGCTCTGGTAGATATGCCTATAGGGCAAAACGAGGACGTCCGCCGCTTTGAAATAGACCTCTGTTTGGTCATCTGGAATGAACTCTGTCCTGAGCAGTATTCGCCCGGTCTGCACGTCCTCCCGGATCGAATCTCGGATTGTGTTCCAGTAATTCTCGGAGTTGTCGGGCTGGCCTGCGATGATCAAACGATAACGATCATAACGTGCCCCAATCTGCCTAAATGCGGTAATAAGGTACTCAAGTCCCTTGGAAGGTCTGATTCTACCGAAAAACAGAATGACCCTTTCACCGTCTCGAATGCTCAGTCGCTGTTTAGCCTCACTCGCTGTCAGAACAGTGTTTGGAACAGCATTGTTGATTCCGAAGGGGATAACGGTGATCCGGACCAATTGTACACCGAACTCTTGGACCAGTTCGCGCTTCATCTGCTCGGTATGAACAAAGATGTGGTCGGAAAGCCGATATTGGATTCGCAGTGTAAGCCGGTTGAGGAACGTATCTTTGGAATCCCGCTTGCCCGCATTCACATTGTGTGCTGTGAGGACGATCCTTTTTCCCAAAAGCCTGTAGTAAAGCATGAGCAGCGTTCGATCCAAGGTCTCAAATTTATTGTTCCACAGTATGTGAAAAACCCTCGGTTTGGCTCTTGCAGCATAGTGAATCAACTTTAAATAGTACGCAGACACCCTCAATATCTTTTTTGAGAAGGTGGCATCAGGCCGTTGATCTCCTCGCAGATTTAAGAAATTTAATCCGGGCTTGTCGTGGAATTCCGGCCCATCGAGTTCATTGCTGCCAATCAGGTCTAGGGCTACCCCCTTGGAAATGAGCTCCGTTGTCAGACCGAAGACGTAAGGCCTATCGCCTCCGCCCGTAAGCAGGGTCACACCGATTGCGTGAGATGGGCCGGAAGCCTTCGATTCAGGCGACCCTGCATCGATCTGCGGGCCCACGTCAGAAACTCTTCCGGCCCCGGTGGCGGAGGGTCCCGTCTCGGGATTTCGCAAATTCTGTTTCATGCTGCCGATAGCCTCTCCTCCAGAAGCTCACAGATCGCGTGCCCGATGGTAATGTGCATTTCCTGTATTCGCGCTGTTGATTTAGAGGGGACGCACAGACACAGGTCACATGCAGCTCGCATCTGCCCCCCCGATTCACCGGTAAGCCCAATGACGACGGCTTTGCTCTTTCGAGCCGCCTCAATTGCGCGCAGGATATTCGGGCTATTGCCACTTGTGGTGATTGCCAGAAACACGTCGCCCGGCCGGGCATGGGCGGATAGCTCGCGGGCAAACACATGTTCATACCCGTAATCGTTTCCAATCGCAGTGAGAGCCGACGTATTGACGTGCAGCGCGAAGGCCCGAAAGGGTTGCCTTTCGCGCAAGAAGCGGCCAGTAAGTTCTGCAGCGATGTGCTGTGCATCCGCCGCCGATCCACCATTGCCTGCGATAAGTAACTGGCCGCCAGTACCCAGGGAGGAACAAATGATATCAACTGCGTTTGAGACGGCTGGGGCGAGCCGAGGAAGAGCCTTGGCAGTCTCCATGTGCTCTTTCCAAATTTCCATGATTTTATCTATTTGTTGGGTCGAGCTAGCCACGTTTATACTCCTCTTGTTCTAGTCTTCTTGAGTGAGGCTGACAGCGTCGGTTGCGTGGTTGACGACCGCTTCGCGAGTCTCGAAATCATACATTGCCTTGTCCCAACGCCTAGCCAGCGAAGCCTTCAGCTGCGGGAGCATCATCTGTGCCTGTTTGGCAACTTTCCAACCAAAGATTGGTTTCATCCAGGCGTATTTCCGCCGCAAGCGGGGCGGCTCCAGTTGATCCTGAAGTTGTGCAGCCAGGCTTTGCAACTCTGCAACAATATCCGGCCGTTCCGGATAGAAATTGTCAAGCCAGGTCCGCATGTAGGCCATACACGCCTTTCGGACGCGGTCACTTTCTTCGAGGGACCGGAGATATTGAATGTGTAATTTCATTGAAAGGAGTAGCGCGTCTTTCTTCTTGTCTGAGGTGCCGACGTAGCTCCAGCGGTTCGACGAGGTAATCCTATAGAATACTTTTGTCTCCGGTACGAAACGGGTGCCTTCGGCCGCTAAAAGCACGCGGCAAAAATACTCGCCGTCATCATCGGAAATGAGCCGCGTGTCCCAAGGTCCGGCGGATTCGGCCAGGTTCCGGCTCGTCAGCCAGGTTGCCGTCTGCATGTGCAGGTTTTCGCCCATTTTCCTCAGGAGCCACTCAACCGGAGAAAGGTCATGCCAAAGAGAAGTTGGAACGAAGCGCGCTCGGCGGGCCCGATAGTTGAAGTATCCCCACGCCGAGGATAGAAGTATCTTCTTGCCTTCAACTTCCCTCAGCGCCGCAAGTTGACGCTCGATCTTGTCCGCTGCCAGCAGATCATCCGCGTCCAGCCACTGGATGTAATCCCCTTGGCTAAGCTGCAAGGCATGGTTGCGTGCCGCTGCAGCCCCTCCGTTTTCTACGGATACTACCCTGACCATATTCGACGCAAATCGTCGCGCCACTTCTGCAGTTCGATCTTTGGACCCGTCGTCCACTACGATAATCTCTTTGCGTTGCCAGGTTTGTGCTATCGCAGATTGGAGCGTATCAGCGATCCACTCCTCGGAGTTATATGCGGGAATTAGAATCGAGACCAATGGTTTCATGTCAATAGGATCCTCAGTCGATTCGCTCGGGTAAACAAGTCCTTTTCAAGTCCGGTTGTCTCGGATCTCTTACGGCCATATCCCCCAACCTAAACGTGTACGTTGGACTTTCCCAACCTGTCCTCACAAACCCTGAGACGTCAGCGTCTTGCGGCCACTGAATGTCCTGTACGGTTGGCTAGACGTGTTCCAGACAGCTAGAGTTAGATAACAACCTGTCCAAAGACTGTCCCACTGTACAGTGGTTTTTGTCAGTGTTTCTGGGCACTCTGAGGGCTGCATAATGGAGAACCACGAAATGTGGGCTCGCTTGAGAGGAACGTTGCCAATGACAAGAGTTCTAGAGTTGTTATCTCTTAGCTTTCTGTTGAGCGCCTTTTGCGGCCTCGGAGCCCAGGCCCAAACGATCAACGTAGCTTCATGCAGCCAAAGCGCTGTATCGGCAGCTCTAAACAGCATCACCGTGGATGGAACTGTCGTCGTGGTTCCAGCCGGAACCTGCGCGTGGACTACGGGAATCAACTACACGCAGACACACTCCTTCACCTTGCAGGGAGCGGGAGCAATTTACGGGGACGGAAGCGGCACTAACACCAACGGCATAGGCACGGATAGCACGATTATTCAGGATTCCGTTTCGGGGAATCCTATAATGATGTTCACTCTTATAAGCGGAAAGTCTTTTAGGATGACGGGCATTGCGTTTTCGGAAGTTTCGGGTGGAGTTAAGAATGCCGGGCAGATTGTACTCCAAGGTTTCTCTACAGCGGCTCGTATTGACCATAACCATTTCAATCAGCTTACGGGAAACCAAGTAATAGCCATTGAAAATTGCGTATATGGCGTGTCGGACCATAATCAAATTGACGCGACCGCCTCAGGCACTGCATTTTCCTACAGAATACATCACGGGAAGTGCAACGGAGACCCGACCGATGACGGTGATGGTGCGTGGGCTGACAGTTCTCATTGGGGAAGCAGTTCGTTCTTTTTCATTGAGAACAATAACTTTCAAATGCTGCCCTTGAACTCAGGTTCACACAATTTTGATTTCGATTGTGGCAGGGGCGGTCGCTTCGTTTTCCGCTATAACTATAGCGGATACCACATGGAGACCCAAACCCATGCGGTATCCGGCAGCACAGGAAGCGATGACAACTCTCGCCCGTGTAGAGCACATGAGCAGTACAACAACATATTTGCGTGGAGTAGCAATCCGAGTTCCGATTATTCGGGGATGCTGGAAGACAGCGAGTCTGGCAGCGGATTGTTTTTCAACAACTCGACAGTTGGTTTTGCGAGAATCCAACGGGTCGACGTCGTGCGGCAGAACAACGCAACCTACCCGCAGACCGCACCTCCGAATGGATGGAGATACTGCGGAACGACTCTCGGGCCGAGTGCTTGGGACGGCAACACAGATGCAACCGGGTACCCATGCCTTGATCAAGTAGGACGAGGGAGGGGGGACTTGCTTACTGGGCCTTTCCCAAACAAGATAGATAGCGTAACCGGAAAGATATCATGGCCTAATCAAGCGCCTGATCCTTGGTACATGTGGAATATCACGTACACTGCACCACCAGATTCGCATGATACCTGGTGGGATGATTTCGATACCCCAGCCGTGACTCAAGAGAATCGGGACTATTATCTTCAATTGCCGAACTATAAGGAGAGCGCGACGTTCAACGGTACGGCTGGCATTGGGGTGGGAACACATGCACAACGGCTCACCTTTACAACTTGTAAGGCAGGGCCTGGGGGAAACACGCCGGGAGTCGGATTCTGGGAAACGGACACGCAAACGCTATATGTCTGCAACCCAACAAACACATGGACGACGTACTACCAGCCATATACTTACCCACATCCGCTCACCCAGAGCTCCTCGGCAACGCAACCTGCCGCTCCGACGGGCTTAACGGCCCTGGTTCAATGAACTTCGCGAGCGGCCACGGCAACTTCTGGGTGTCCTCCTAAACCGCCTGATCCTGAATTATCCAGGAAGAGACGGTGGACGAGTTCGAGTGTCAGAACCTTGTGAACCTCATTGGTGTAGTTTCGATCCCCATTGAGGTGGCCTTGAACCACTTCCTCCAGCCGCTTTCGCTCGATATAAGGCCTACTAAGACTTCGTCGGTCCAGTAGCATTTCCTGAACATACCCGGCCAGTGCATCTCGGTACCAGACCCGGAAATGGAAGACCTTGTGTCTTCCGAGGAAAAAACGTTCGAGGTGGAAGGCGGAAAAGAAATGGTCCGTCCTGGCTGCCCACTGGGGCATTCCCATGTCATATGCGTACTCCGCTTTGAACAGGAATTCGAGGAAGCTCCGGGAGGCCACGCGGGAAATGCGCCCTCTTTCTCCAGCCAGTCCACGGTCGGTCGGAATCCGAAGGAGCTCCTCATTTCCGTCAGCAATCAACCGCAGGGAATCCTCGTTGCCGTCGAGGCTAGAGGCCGGCGCTCGAAACACGGTTCGAACCAAATCGTTGTCGAGGAAAGGAGAACGTAGGGAGAGTTGCGTCTGTTCCAGCGCGAGGATGCCGTAATGATTCCATGGGCACTGCTTGAAAACTGCAAAGGAAACCGGGTGTCCCTTTTCGAGCCCGGCAAATGTGTGATCCGCTCCGCGGACATACGAGAGCAACTCGGCACGGAATAGTCCCGGGAGCGGCTCCACGGGCTTGAATGTGCGGACCTTCCGAAGTACTTCTCCTCCATAATTTCCAGTCATTCGGATCGGTGCGATCGCGCGAGCCTTTTCGTTGACGTAGACGTCCGGGGAGCGGCTCACGTCCACGCATCCGTCGGCCAGGTACACGGCGCGCTCGGCGTAATACGGAAACCGGGACAAAAATTCGTGGCCGGCCGTAATCACTTGAAATGGCTGGTTGCAGGCAGTCGCCACGCGCCGCGCCACGCGGACATCCTGATTTTCGCGGAGCATGCTGCCAAAGGTGTAGCAAGGAAGGGTCCCTGGCTCGGACCTCTGCCAGGCCATAATCATTCGGGTGTCCATCCCACCCGTCAACGACATGGCGATCGGCTCCTCGCCGTTGAAATACCGCGGAAAATTTTGCGCAAATACCTGCTGGAGTTCCCGGTAATAAGATTCCGGATCGAGAGTTTGCTGGCTTTCCCACTCCTTGGGGTTGAAATAACTGTTCTTACGTTCAAGTGAGCCGTTGCGAAAGATCCATGCCGAAGCGACCGGGAGGACGTGAACGCCCGTGAATAACGTCCGGTTTTCCATCACCGCGCCGCAGGCGATGAATTCTCCGGCCCCGCGCGGATCCAGCGTCCGGAGTTCCGGACGCACAGCAAGGATGGCTTTAGCCTCGGCGGCGAAATAGAATGTGTGATTGGACTCGTGGAAGTAGACCCGGTGCATCCCATAACGGTCGTTGAAAAGCATGGCCGTTCCGCGGTTCCGGTCTGTTAACAATCCGTGGAATCTGCCGTTTAATCCTGTAGGAAAGGTCGTGTCTTCCTCATAAAGGTGAACGAGATAGGAAGGCCCGGTGAGGTCCACATGGTGGCCCTGTTCCTTTAGACGCTGCGCCGTTCCTGGCGGCGGAAACTCCTCTCCAGAAAAGATCAGAGTTAAATCGCCTCGTTCCGTTCGCAGCGGCATTCCATCGGAGAAGGAATTTTTTCGCGCGACCCACCCGACATAGATTCCTTGCGATTCCTCCACCCAGGTGCCAGTCACGTAGAACTGTTCGTGACACATGACGGCAACCATCTGGTGGAGCTCGCGTTCCGCTTGCTCTCGCGGCATCCTGGTGATAAGTCCAACGATTCCTGGCATTGTCAGGCCTAGAGGGCCTCGTTGAGGGCCTTCAGCTTACGTCCATACCAAAGGCTTCTGATTTTGAGCAGTTGGCTAATGACGGGCTTCGGGAGGCGTTGCGCAAGTCCGCGGTGAAGCCCCAATCGCAGGGCCATTTTTCCTTTGAACGTCAGTGGAATGTAATATCGCGGCACAAGCACCTGCTCAAACCCGCTTCGCCGCTTAAATTCGGTAAGCGAACTGTTCGGGTCGTTATAGACGTAGTTGCAGTACATTAAATGCGAGGCCCCATCCTGCTCGCAGAACTCAACGACTTTTGCGATCAGGGCATTTACCGGCCTTTTGTCGAAATGTTTCATCTTGCCCAGGACCTGGATGATACTCGCAACCCTGCCAACATAGGTCAGCCTGATATAGCCCACCAGCTCATTTTCGTAGTAGGCCCCAAAAAAAACATTTCTCTCCGAATAGGTCGAATTTTCCTGCTTAACAGCCTCGAAACTCTTCTGAAAGTGCCAAAACGCTTTACCCTGCCTAACCGGGGTCTCGTCGTTGATACTGACTATGCCTCTCACGAACTCGTCGTCAAATTCCGCTCGCTTGACGACGAGCCCCAATTTAGCTGCCTTCCTGACAGCTCTTCGCACGCTTGATTCGACACGATTATCCCACCAGTCAGAGAAGGTTGTAATTGGAATTACGGCCAGGTTGTCCCATTCCAGATGGCACTTATGCTTCGGTGTTATCTCCGGCAGTCTCTGTGAAAAGGTGAAGATGTCGGCGTTCAATCCAGTCTGTTTCAGATGTGAAACAAATGACTTCGGATCCGCGACTGTGTCACCCTCTATCAGGTCTTCGTCCTGCGCAGCGGCTATCCTTAACCAATTGCCGGACGTGATTACCGTTCGGCCTTGGATCTCCGCCGAGGGAACTCGCACAGGCTTCCCTTTTACACGGATTTCAGTCTGGCTGATGCTCATAGTTCCTCGCAGAATTAAAGGGCTGTCAAGCTTCTGATTTTGCTTGGCGCCCGGAAGATTCGCTCGTTCACCACTCACCGGGATCGGGCCGGTGCGCCATCCTTCTTATTTCAAAATGGGTTTGGTTTCCAACTGCCTGTCGACGGAAGTCCGCGGTCGAGGAAATCGACCTCGCATTACCGAAAGTGGGCTGGCTGGCTCTTGGCCTGATGGGAAACTTTCTTTGTAAGTAAGGGCCATCCGACCCGCGGTTAATATCGAAAGGAGCAGTACAATCCATATCGGATCAAGCATTCTGAAGCCAGCTTCAGTGATGCTATAAATTGCCGCCGTGAGAATAATAGCTACCAGTAGATTGCCTAACGCCGGATCTCGACGAAAGGCCGCGACAGCTTTCAGGTAACCCTGTGTAAGGATCAAAACAATCAACCCCAATCCGAGCAGGCCTAAATTCAGATAGACCTCGAGGTACCCATCATGTGCCTCGTTTGTGAGGGGGAATACGTACCAGATCCTCTCCAAGCGGGGGCCAAACCAGAAATTTTCGAATCCGGCGCCCAGGATCGGGTCAGGCGACATTGTTACCAGCAGTTCCCATACTTCGGTTCGTCCATGAAAGTGTGCGTCCCTTCCTATTGCCTCAGCCGCTGCACCTTGGCCCCCGAGAAGCACAGTGAGGACGCCAACCAGTAAGATGACGAATACGAAAGCATGCACAGCCATTGGCCGGTTTCTGAAAATTGGCCGGGAAGTGGCAACCATCATTCCCGAGCCAAGGATGAAACAGGCACCGGACGTAGCCGAGTGGGCCGCGAACAAAAGTGTTATTCCAAAGTAGAGGAGCACCGCCTGGGCCAGCAACTGTCGCGAGCGGTGTAACCGTTTGCTGTCACGGAGGAGTTCGAGAATCTGCCAAAACGCGCCCAATGCAAGGACGAGGGTCACTACGCCAAGCATGTTCTTGTCAGTTGTCACTCCGGTATTCGTTTGTCTGCCCGAAAGATCATATCCGTGGCCTAAGTTGGGGAAATATCGCAACAAGAGGACCGAAACTGGTATGAGTATGAAGCCTACACGGGAGAAGAAGCGCTTAAGAGCCTCCGCTGGCTGAATGTCTGTGACCAGAACCAGCACCATCACTAAATCGCCCAAAGCTTTGAACCAACGCTTAGTGCCATGTCCGGGAAAATCAGCCCACGCGATGCTAACCAAGGAATAGAAAAAGTAAAGAGCGATCGGCCAATTGTATTTGAGTAGACGAAAGACGTGTTTGCGGCGGGCGAGGACGATCACCCCGAGGAGCAGCAAAATTCCCCCGAGGACTTGGTCAATGGGGGAGTCGTCGCGAACGCTTATTCCTAGCCAGGCTGCGACAGATCTAGATCCGTGGATCCACAGCCAGATGACAGGTAGCCAAAGGGCTTTGGATGTGCGTGCGGAGGAATCTCGATTTAGATAAAAAAGTCCAGCAATTCCGAGGACAAACACCAACACTGCAATTGATGGGGGCATTATGACGTTTTGCAACGGTCGAAGAAGTTAATCATTGAAATAATATCCCAAACTTCGTGACAAGTGGTATACAAGGAAAGAAGCTCGATCGCTATGAATTTCCTCGCGCGAGCGCCGTGTTTCAAGCCGGCTGTCTTGGCGAATTCGTCTTGTATTTTTGCCAGAGTGACAAAAGCGAAACGCTGGCGGGAATAGCAAGAAATGGAACAAGTGGCACGCTATGACGAGCATGCGCAACGGTCGGCAGGTGCACAGCGACGATGCAAATGACAAAGGTCAAAACTATACCCATTCGAGCCAATTGACCACGCCTTCGTAGCAGTTCAATGCCAGCGATGGCCAACACGAGCAGAGGGGCTTGAACCAGCACATTTATCAAAGTGGCAGTCCAGCTTTTTCCCAGAAACCAAAGGTTGAAGAAATTCTTGCATGCGCAGGCAGCGAGCAGTTGGGGGCGACTTAGGTATTCGTTCACAACGCCCTGCGACAACAGTTTGTTAAACGCCCACTCGTCATGTGCGTCATAAAAGACTTGGTAGTAGTAGGTTCCTTCGAATGGAGCGCCAAAAGCCGTCGCCATTGCCGCTCGAATACGACCGGCTCGGTTTTGGACGACGTAATAATTTTCGTCCAATGTAAGATGTTGGCAAGTGTATTGGCCCTCCTGCAATGCCACACCCTGCACGGTGGCGGTTGGGACGATGTGCTGCACCAACCTGAAGTTCCGAACCATCCACGGCGTGATAATAATGACCATCCCTGTAACAAGCACCGTAATGTTCAAAACTGCCTTCAAACGCTCCATTGCGTTGGAGGCGAAAACCAGTAAGTAGCCCAACAAAAAGATCGGGAACACCATTGGCGTGCTTCGGACCTGAACTACAACACCCAGCATCAAGCCAGCGGCGAAGTAGTGCCAGAGATTGCCCTTGTCCACCGCCCGATGAAGCAGAAGCATGAAGAGTAAGACGACCGCAATGAAAAGGATCTCTACGCCCCCTCTTGACTCCGCTATGAGCGTGCTCGGGTATAGGAGAAACAACAACGCGGCAACCACGGAGGTTGTCCGATCACCCGTCACGAGATGTGCCAGGCGAATCATCAAGAACGCAATGCCAATTGCGAGCAGGAGATTTGCCCACCGCACTGTGCTGATTCCGAAGCCCCCAATCTTAAATGCTCCAGCAAGGAAAAGGGGGTAGCCAGGCTCACGCATCATCGTCTCGCTTGTATTCGCCTGCATACGATAACCGTTTCCATGCACGAGATTGTCCGCAATCAGTTCATAGCCATCTGCGAAAGTTAGACCGTATTTAAAAGCAAAGACCTGCCCCAACCGCGGCAGCGCCAGAAAAAGAATTGCAGCTGTAAGGAGAAACACCCCGGCGAAAATGAGCGGAATTGCCCACGCACTCCTATTGTGAGACGTTTCCGGCTGTGGCAGTGTCATCTCATACTCCGTCACCAATCACTTGAGGGATTGAACGCCATGGATTGCCCAAGTACGTCACCGCTGTTGCCTGCCCCATGTGTACATTGCGCTCATGGCGTAATTCCAGACGGCGCCGACCATGATTCCAGACAAGGCCGCCAGCACCCACATGCTATTGCGGGTGAATAGGTAGGCTGCAATTCCGACGTTGGCAAGTGCGCCGATGCCACAGACCATCATGAACATGGCCAAACCCTTAAGCCATCTCCACCCTTTGAGCCGCATATCCCGGAAAGTTAAAGCATTGTTTAATGTGAAATTTGCAACCATCGCAGCGATTGTGGCGCTGGTTTGACTGACCGCAAATGACAGCCCGACGCCGCGAAAAAGGGCGGTCAACACCGCAAAATGTATCAGCACCCCTACGGCGCCAACCAACCCAAAAGCGATAAAACGGACTGGAACGATTTCACCGACCAGCTTGTCCAGGAGAAGCATCAGATAGTCCCACATTGCTTGACTATCCAGTTTGCTCTCGCCGGCATGACGATTCCGGAACTCGTAGGGCACTTCCTTAAGCCTCAACGGTTCCGGTGATGATGCCAAAAGGTCCAAAAGGATTTTGAATCCAAGATTTGAAAGCCTTCGAACTGCAGGATTCAAAATGTCGGCACGAAGGGCGAAAAAGCCGCTCATCGGATCGGATAAATCCTGTTTGATCACGATTCGACTCAGGCGAGTCGCAAATCGGCTCATCTTGGCACGGCTGGCATTCCAATCGCCGATTCCACCACCATTCATATAGCGGCTGCCGACAACAATGTCCGCGTCACCCCGCTTCAGTAGCTCCACCATGCGAGGCAACGTCGCTTCATCGTGCTGGCAATCCGCGTCCATAACAGCGAGATAGCGGGCGGAGCTTGCCAACATCCCCTCGGTGCACGCGGAAGAAAGTCCGCGTCTCCCAATTCGTTGAAGGCATCGAATCCGCGGATCGTGACATGCCATCTCCCGGATTAATCTCGTTGTCTCATCGGGCGAATCGTCATCAACGAATATCACTTCCCACGATAAGCCTTCCAGACTTGCTCTGAGACGCTGCACTAGTTCTTCAATATTGGCACGCTCGTTGAACGTGGGAACAATCACTGATAGTTCGATCATTTCCTTTCCAATCGCCTCGATCGACACCTCGGTTGTGGTCTGGGTTTCCATTTCACATTTCTCCTGCTATCAAACTTCTCTCGGTATGATTGAGTCTCTCTCAAAAGGGACACACTGGATGCCACATTGTTCAGCTGATATGTCAACGTAGTCGCCAGAATGATGGATCCCGGTCCCGACAACATTCGCGCCCCTGTGTGCTCGTAGGCGCAAATCCGGAAGACACCGGTACGAAGGATTTGAGAGCCTGATACGGACCGAGGAATCTTCCATTATTTCAATCGTCGCGGAACGGCGCTTCCGGAACCACGAGACCGCCTGCCCAGCCGTGGCAAACCATGCGCCGCGTGCTTTTAAATCCTGGATCAATTCGCGATATGTGCCCCCCCAGAGCCGCTCGGGTGCGAGACTCCGGTCATGCCAATTAATGACGAGGCAACCTCCGTACCGTTCGGCATTGTCTGCTAACTCGCGGAGACGCAAATTTGCTTTTCGCTGGCACAGGCCAAGGTAGCTCAAGTAGAACAAAGCGGTGTCCATAGCATGCAAAGGTAATTCGAGAAGTTGGTTTGTCTGCAGAGGCTTGTACGCTTGAGTTGTCCCGGCGCGATAGCCCACTGTCACGTTGTACCCGATCGTTGAATCGTATGCCGCCCCTGCTTTTTCCAGTGCCGTTGGAGACTGGTCATCGTAATAGAGCCAATGCATTCGAGTGCCAATTTCCGAACTTCCACTCAATCTGCGAATCTCGTTGAGTTCGTCGGATCCCACGGAACTGTCGAGCCAGGCATCAATGCCGTGAAGCCCGACTTCACACCCCGCGGCTACCAGGTTGTTTATCGTTCCGGTTATCTCGTTGGCCGCGTAACCTGACCCACGCAGAACCGGTGCTGAACCGTCAAGTCGCTTGCCAGGATAACCTTTGCGTGGAATTACGAAGAACGTTGAAGGAAGCCCCGCCTCTATTTCCAGGTACCGCACATCAAAGTCCCGCCAAAAGTCTCTTGCCAATCCCAAGTAGACAAAAGGTAGCTTGGCGGCCGCGGCCCAATTCCTTAGCAGATCGCTTACTGACAGACGCCCAAGTACGGCGTCAACCAATGAGCCGAACACAGCGCGGACCCAGAACCCGATGGCGGTGTGGTCCCATTTGTGCTGTCGAATCGAGGGGTGATCCACATCGTGAGTGAGGCAGACCAGGAATTGGTATCCGTTTGGAACCGGCGGAATTTCCAGTAGAGACTCTCCGCACGCGGTAATGACGTCGCGCAGAAATGTGATATGTAGTTCCACGGTGGGATAGCTTGCATTCTCGGGTGGCTGGCCAGCGGTTAGCAGGGTTCGAATTTCGGCAAACAGATCGTAGCCGACGCGTATGTAGGTTGCGTCGCCGATTTTCTTCGGATAGGCCAGGCATTCGTCTGAGCCTTCGATCGCAAGCAGGCCGGCTGGGTTGTGTCCGAAGGAGATCACATTGCCGTAGATCGGAAACCGATCTTCGGCATATAGTAGGATCGATGATTTTGCAGCCGCCGAACGGACCAGTATCTTTGCGTGATCATCAGACTTGAGATGCCTGGCGGAATAGACAATTACAACCTTTGCGCCGGAGCGGACTTCACGCTCCCCCGTGCAAATCAAAACGTCGTAGCGCCGGTCCTCGCGCCAAAACTCCCAGGGAGTTTTGAACAGTTCGAAGAACTCTCGGACGACATCGTGTTCTGCAGGATCTGCAATGACGCCTATCATCGTCAGGATCCCTAGCTCAACGCCGCCACAGGTTCTTCGTGCACCCGAAGCCACTCTTCGAAAAGAACCAAGCTGAACAAGATCTTGTGATTATCGTTCCGGCCAGAAGCATGCTGCTCGTAGAGTTCCTTCACGGCTGATGGACGGAGGTATCGGAAGATCTTTGAGTCGATGTCCAGCAGAGTGTTAGCCATCTTGTTATCGATCGCACCTTTAAACCACTCATCCACAACATTGACCGCAAACCCCCGTTTGGGCCGCTTCAATATCGATTCAGGGAGGAAGGCCCCGCAGACCTGCCGGTGTATCCATTTGCGAGATCCATTTCGCACCTTTAGATTGGCCGGCAATCTTTCGACATATTCCACGATTTCCTTGTCGACAAACGGCACGCGAAGTTCGAGTCCGTGGGCCATGGAAAGTTTGTCGGCATACATGAGGAGTTCATCTGGCAATGTGGAGCGCACTTCCAGGAACTGAAGCCCGCCCAATTCGTCGGTTTCCCCCATCAGATCATTCATATCCTGCCAGCAACTGAGAATGGTATCTCCCGCATCAGGGGGCAAAAGCCCGTCCTGGAACAGCCCTTCGACTTGCTCTCCCGGCAGAAGCGAAAGAACATGCTGGTAACGGCGCATCCGGTCAGGATTTGCAAGTGAATGAACGCCACGTTTGAGAGTCTCGTTCCGGGGTAGCGCGGCGACTGTAGAGGTGATTGGTGTTCGCAGCCAACCAGGCAATCCGGCCCACAGCGAACCATAGCGCACACCCAAGTGACGCTTATACCCGCCGAACAATTCATCCGGCCCCTGCCCTACCAAAGCCACTTTGACGTCTTGGCGCGCTCGTTGGCAAACGAAATACATCGGAACGATGGAAGAGGCGGCAATTGGCTCTTCCAATGTTGCGACGATCTTTGGCAAAGCTTCCTCAAACGTCGCCTTCGTGATGGTGATGCTCGTGTGCTTTGATCCCAGCAAGCGAGCAGTTTCCGCGGCGTCTGCCAGTTCGTCGCCGGCATACGACGAGCCGTAGCCTATCGAATAGGTTGGCCACGAATTTCCGTTAAGATTCATCAGAGCGAGCAGCATGCCGGAATCGATGCCGCCACTCAGGAGCAATCCTACAGGTACATCGCTAATGAGTTGCCGCTTTATCGCTGCTTTATATAGGGAAAGCAGCTCTTCCTTGGCTTCCGCGGGAGACTTTGCCGGAATTAATGGTTGGGGCTTAAATCTGTACCAGCGGTTAACCTTGCAGACGCCATCCTGGACTGTCAGCTTGGTTCCTGGGGCGAGTTTTTGCACGCCTTTGAGAATCGTATAGGGCGAGGGCGTAAACCGATATCTAAGGAAGAGATCCAGAGAAGTTGTATCAATCTCCAACTGGCCGGGAATGGTCGCCCGAATTGCACGCATTTCTGAGCCGAAGTAAAGGCTATTCCCGTCTATTCGATAGTAGATCAGCTTGATCCCGAACGGGTCGCGAGCAACAACCAGACGCTTTCGCCGAACGTCCCAGATGGCCAAGCCAAACATGCCGTTCAAGTGGTTCAGAACATCGTCTCCCCACTGCTTATATCCGTAGATAATGACTTCCGTGTCAGAGTTGGTACGAAAAGTGTGGCCGAAGCCCTGCAGTTCGCGCTTGAGTTCGGGAAAATTATAAATTTCCCCGTTAAAAACCACCCAGACGGACTCTTCCTGATCCGACATGGGTTGATGTCCACCGGAAAGATCGATAATAGACAGCCGGCGAAATCCGAGGCCCACAGGCCCGGCCATAAAATAACCCTCGTCATCCGGTCCTCGGTGGATGATGGATTTTGTCATCGCCTCAATGTCCGTTCGCCGGACCGGCGCATCATTCCCGAAGTTAAATTGTCCGCATATGCCGCACATAAAGTCTGCTTAATTCGTTGTCCTGGACTGCAGTGACAAAAGTGAATCTTTGGATTCTTTCCCCTTTGAAGTCGGCAAGTTCTTTGCCAGGAAGAAACTGAGGCTCCTAAACATCTGAGACTGAGCCCAGCGATGCATGGGAACATTATCCCAGCCGATCAAGAGTTCACGCGCGCGGAACGCCCCGTCGGATTTCTGCCAACGCTGAACGACGTCATTGAGTACCTTGGACAGGGTCCGGTCGAGATCCGGGAATCGGCCTTGTAGCAGGACCCCTAAATTGATGCATTCCGCGTAGTCGTAAAGCTCCCGACGATAAACCGTGAGTCTTGGCGGTTTAGAGAAGGGCTTCGGCAACCCATTTGTGTCAAACAAATTCTTTACGTAATAGTCGATGCCCCGCTCGATCGCACTCCGGCATTTCTGCGAACCGGTGATTTGCTCGATCTTAGCGAGCGCCTTTAGAACGAAACAGGTGTGAAAGTGATCGACAAAATCTCTCACCTGATCATTCGAATAGTACCAGGAGCCATTTGTATTCTGCGACCCAAGCACGAAGTTCAGATTTTTCTCCGCAACCTTTCGATACTTTTCCTCGGAGAAATCGAACGCTGCCATCGTCAAAAGAAACGCTCGGTACGAGCTAGCGTTGATGACTCCGCTGGAATTCTTTGGCCCTGGACAGTAACAGCAGGTAGAAGCCTCGGGCGAGACTTCGAAGTCCTGATAATCTTCAAGCGCATGCTGAGCGATTGAGTGCATTACCTCGAGCCACTGTGAATTGCCATCTAACTGGTAAACCTGTCGGAACGCCTCATACACATAAGGCATGGAGGTAATCATCGGCGTGCCTCCTGGGAGAGTCCCGTTCCTTGTTTCCCAGTTGAAAGGGTAGCCCCAACAAAAATGCTGAAATCCCCTGCAGCGCGTTTCTTTTAGCACTTCTAGAAAATGAATTGCCCTCTTCAAGTGTGCGTCCTGCTTGTACACCTCCGCTAAGAAAGCAAAGCCCATTGCATAATGCGCATCCGCGATGGGAAAACGTTGTGGCTTCCAGAACAAACACCGAGCCGAGGGAACGAAAGCTTCCGAAAAAATCATGGGCGAAACTGCTAGCATGCCAAGCAGAGGCTTCCGATAATAAAAGGCCTTTGCGCTGCGTCCGAGGTCACTTGCAAAATAACTCTGATGATCGTAAGACGTTTCACCATACGCATCGAGCCAGGTCGTGAAACGCTCGAGCGGTTTTTCGATTTCAACAGTTGGTATCTTATTCATTCTCGATCTTGGCCCTGGATAAGGAAGTTTCCTTACTCCGAGAGAAGAGTAAATTTATCCATCGACTGAAACGTGAGCGTATTTTTTAGAATTACTCTTAGCTTGCGCATCTGCTCGTGGCGATGAAAAGCCATCAGTTCCTTCGAGATGGGGCGGTGCAATCTGCGCAGTGCGGCCCATCCATAACCCAGGCCGAGAGCCAGACCTTCCACAACATAGGGTGGCTTGACCATGCGAAAGCAGACGCGAAACAGTTCCCAGAGAGGATGCCCACCGAGGTAGTAATCCTTCTCGCCGTAGGAAAACGCCGCAGCGAAGACGCTCCTCTCAGCCGTCCCTAGGTGACGATAATGGAAGAAGGACTTCTCCCGGTAGGACCGTGTCTTCCAGCCCTTCATCCGAGCGGTGGTGACGGCTATCCAGTCGATGCCACCAGCCTTGTTCGCAAAGTAACCGCCTATCTCATCAAAGCAGGGACGACGGAAAATCTGACATTGCCCCGAAACATGCAGTTGCCCCTCTAGACTGTCCGTTTCCGAATTGTAGCCTTCTTCCCGGAATACCGTGCCGGCCACACCAAGCCGTGGATCCTCGCCGAACTTGGTCAAAAGAAATTCAAAGTGATCGGGATCTAAAGATACATCGGAGTCCAAATTTCCAATGACCTCATAGTCAAGGTGTTTCACTCTCTCCTGGCCGGCATTGAATGCATGCACTTTCGCCGCAAAATTCCGCTCCTTGCGCACTGGAAGATTCACCAGTTCGATCCAATCGTATTTCGAGAGATACGGCTCAATGCGGCTGGCCATATTGTCCATCGAACCGTCGTTTACGATCACCCATTTTAAGGGCAAATAGGTTTGATGGATGACCGACTCGATGGTCTTTTCGATGAATTCTTCTTCGTTTCGAGCCGGAGTAATTAGGACGTAGCGTGGAAGAGTGCCGACATTTTGCATTGCCGTTTTCTCAACCTCTGAACTAATCATGCTCGTCAACCTTTCACGGGAGATTGCTGGGCATAAACTTCGGATCGCTCCGCGGTTAGCGCCTTGTCATAGACTTCATCCTGTTCGTGAACAACGATGTGGCTGCCACGGTTGGAGAAAGAGAAAGGAACACAGAGCAGGTTCTTCAGGCGGATCCGCAGCTCTCTTCGCCGCTCGGGAGCCACGAAAAAGAGCATGAAGCCGCCACCACCTGCCCCAAGTAATTTTCCACCCAGTGCGCCAGCACTGCGGCCGGCCTCGTAGATTTCGTCGAGACTGTTGTTAGTGATATTTTGTGTGAGTGTCCGCTTGATTTGCCATGACTCATTCAAAAGATGGCCGAATTCCTCCAGAGACCGGTTGGGATTGCAGACGATTGCCTCTGCCTCATCCACCATTTGCCGCATCGTCTCCAGTTCACGCTTCTTCTGCGGAGTCACTCTGATTTGCTCTTTGGCAACCTCGGAAGCGATCCGGGAAAACCCGGTAAAAAACAGCGCACAGTGTTGCTGAAGCGCGGCCATCCGGGCCGCAGGTGCGATCACCTGCTTTACCTCAAAGCCGCCGTCTGTGTGAAAATTGATGCGATTGAAGCCGCCATAGGCGGCGCTAATCTGGTCTTGTGAACCGACAGCTTCTTTGAGAATTTCCTGTTCAACATGGATGGCATCGAGGGCTAGGGCTTGTTTGTTGCGCATCTGCTCTCTGAGTGCATACAATCCCAGCAAAAATCCGACGGTAAAGGCGGAACTCGTACCCAGGCCGGTGCGAGCAGGCAGGTCGGCAACGTGGTGAATCTCAACCCCCTCTTCCATTCCAAGAAACTGCAAACAACCGCGGACTGAGGGATGTTCAATCGCACTGTTTTGATTAACATTCTCGACCTTCGAATAAGAGATGCGGCTGTGATATTCGAAAAACGGCGGGAGACGCCGGCACGTAATGTAGCAGCATTTGTCGATGGCGGTGGACAGGACGGCTCCGCCATGTTCGCGGTACCAGACGGGGTAATCGGTACCGCCACCAAAAAATGAAATGCGTAGGGGAGTGCGGGTGATGATCATGCTTCAGGCTTCCCTTTCAGGAATTTCCATACTTGAGGATCTGTGGAACGGCTTCGTAAAGAGACGCCGCAGTGATATCCGCTTCTACTAAAGCAGCGCCATCTATGTCAGAGCTTTGCGTTGCTGCTCTGTTTTTAGTCACACGAGCCGTTCGGCATCCGGCATTTTTTCCCGCCTGGATGTCGATATCCGAATCTCCAATCATCCACGAGGCGGCAAGATCGAGGTTCTGAGCGCGCGCGGCGGCCAGCAACATTCCTGGGGCCGGTTTACGGCAACTGCAGGGCGGTTCCAATTCGTGAGGGCAATAATGAATCGCATCAATTCGGGCGCCCGCATGTGAAAGATGATCGGTCATGCGTTTGTGCAAAATGTTCAATTCATTCTCGCTTAAAAGCCCTTTTGCCACACACCGTTGGTTTGTTACAACAATCACAAGAAAGCCAGCGTGGTTGAACTGGGCGATCGCGTCAATCGCTCCGGGCAGGAAATGAAAGTCTTCCCAACGAGTTACATACTGGCCAGCCGGAGCTTTTTGGTTGATCACGCCGTCACGATCCAGGAATGTTGCTTTAGTCATGACTACTTCCGGATGGAGCGAAAATTCTCTTTCCACCTCGTTTTTCCTCTGGGACGAAAGTCTCAAGTTCAGCTCTCTTCGTCAGTGCCCTGTTTGTTCTTGCAACCCAATCCGAGAATATGATCGAGCTGCCTGGGAAAGGCTCTGGTAGAGAGCCTGGGCCCGTGCGTAGTCCTCGGGCGTCCCAATGTCAATGAACATTCCATCCTGTTCCACAGCAAAAACCTTGTCCTTCAGAAGACCGGGGAGCACATCCTTTTCCAGGCTGCTCGGTCCTTCGGGGATTTGTTCAAGGACCTCTCGATTGAACAAATATACACCGCCGTTGATTATACCCGGCTCCGGAATCCCCATCTTTTCGCTGAATCGAATAACGCGATTTTGCTCGTCAACATGCACCGTGCCATATCTCGCAGTGTCGGGGACCCTGCGCACCGCAATACTGGCGCATCCCCCCCTCTCCCGGTGGAATCGAATCAACAGTCCAAAATCAACTTGGAGGAATGAATCGCCGTTCATGACCACAAACTCGCGAGTATTCGAGAGGAAGCGTTCAGCCAACTTAATCGCGCCGGCCGTGCCAAGCGGGCTCGTTTCCTCCGAATAGTCGATGGCAACGTCCCATTTGCGGCCTTCCTTGAATTCTTGTCGAATCTGGCTCGCCTGAAATCCCGTGCACATCACCAGGTGGCGCAGTCCCTGCGAACGAAGTTGCAACACGAGCAGTTCGAGAAAGGAGATATCCCCAATCTGGGCTAGTGGTTTTGGCTTGTCAGAAAGGACAGACCGCAGCCGTGTTCCCATCCCTCCAACTAGCAACAGGACCGGTAGGTCCTCCGAAGAACTGACTGCTCGAGCCGACGGTTGGATTTTTTCGTTCAAAGCGGTTCCATGCCCTAGCAGGAGCACACAGGCAGAAATTTTTCTCAAACAACTGCCTGCCAGTAGTCCAGCATCGACTTCAAAGTCTGCTCAACTGTATTCAGTGGTCGCCAACCGGTATCCTTATGAATCTTTTGCGTGCCACCGAAAATGATCTTCTCATCGGACGGACGCATCAACCGGGGGACGGGTCGAATCTCTACTTTGACTCCTGCCAAGCGAATAGCGCTGTGCAAGACCTCTTGGATAAGATACGTGCGGGTCGCACACAGGTTGTAAGACTCACCGCGCATCCCCTTCATGGCAGCCAGATAGAAGCCTCTAACGGTATCCTGAACATCCAGGAACGCGCGGCGGGGCTTCAAATTGCCGACTTCAATCACAGGAGCCTGAAGCCCTTTTCTTATCCGCACTAATTGCCGCACAAAATCGGAGGGTGCGTCGTTGGTCTTGCCCGGTCCCGTGGTGTTAAACAGACGAATGTTCACCGTGGGAATCTTATAGTCAAGAAAGTATTCGCGTGCCAGCAATTCCTGGCAAACCTTGCTGATTCCATACGGATGCAATGGTTGGAGCGGCTGTTCTTCTTTCACTGGGATCGCCGAGGCCGCTACGTTTCCATACTCCGCGCTTGAACAAGCCGAGACAATGACCGGAAGCCGCTTCATGTGACGCGCGGCTTCAAACAAGTACAACGAACCCATAATATTGGATTCAAACGTCGTGACCGGATCTGCCCAGGAAGCGGTCGGCAGGCTTTGCGCCCCCATATGAAAAATATAGTTCGGTTGATGCCTCTCAAGAATTTGCGTGACTCGCTGGCCGTTCCGCAGGTCACACTGCTCAAACCTCACATTCGGCAAGCGGGGCAAAGAACCATTGTCACTCTGGAGGTACGATCCGATTACGCTCCAGTCTTTTGCTTGCAGGAACTTCACCAGGTGCGACCCGATAAACCCCTCCGCCCCGGTTACCAGTGCAATTTTTTTCATGTTGGAAATGTAGATTGTAGCCTTAGTTGAGGATTCGATTTACACCGGCAAGCAGCGTCTCCCGCTCCTGCTCCCAAGTGTGCTCAAGGTAAATTCGCTGTCCCTTGCTGGCAATTTGGGCCAGTTCGCTGCGATGGGAATAGGCGTGGAGCATTTGTTTCGCAAGCGACTCCGCATTACCGGGCTCGAAATACATTAGAGATTGCTCGTCAAAATAATCTCGGATGCCAAGCGTGTTGGGAGCAATGACAGGTTTACCGATGGCCAGGTATTCGAAAATCCTGGTGGGCGTATTGATGTCTGTGAATGGGTTCCGTTGATTCGGAATCACACCCACGTCGCAAGACTCGATATCGTGGACTAGCTCTTCAAGCTTCCTGGGACCTAGATAGTGGACGACATCTTGCATGCCTTTGGCTCTAGCCGTCTCCAAAACTCGCTCCAGATACGGAGTGCGGGAGCCAAAAGCTCGCAGTTCGACATTCGGCATTTTTTCGCGCACCAAAGCGAATGCTTCCACCGCGAGATCCAGGCCGTTTCGCTCAACCATTGAACCATGGTACATAAAGGCAAAGGACTTGTCCTGGGCTTGCTGGGTGGAATTTTCCGCCTTTGCCGGCCGGAAGGGGAAGATCTTTGAGTCCGGAGCATTCATGACGACTACGATTTTCTCTGCCTTGCAACTCCGGGACGAAAAGATGCGTCGGCAAGCCACGTTTACGGTGACCACCAAGTTCGCGCGGGCGATACTCCATTTCTCCATGCTCCGAATGAGACGAACGCTCGATTTGTCTTTGTCCAGGCCAAATATCGTCGTCATCAGTTCCGGCATCGGATCATGCAGATCCAGAACTACCTTTGCGCCGAACAGTTTCGGCAGGAGCGCGCTCATCACCAGGATGTCCGGCATGTTGTGTATGTACACGAGATGATACCGCCGAGTGAGTGAGCGCAAAGCAACAAGGAGGCTCGAAATCGATAGAAACGCCCCATACTGGAAGAAATAACCGAGTTTCCCCCCGCGTTTATGCTGGATGGGTACCCGCGAAACACGAATCGTGTCAGAGGTGCCACCCTTCGCTTTATCCGGCTGTCCCAGGCAGATCAATTCGACTTTCGCGCCTTCTCCAACCAGGGCGTCGATCGCGCGCCGGGGACGCGGATCGTCAGGGTAGGACGAATACATCACCATCGCTACCCGCTTGCCTTCCAACCGTTTTGAATGATTATTTGAGGGGCTCATGGACACACGGACACCAGGTGTTTGGCTAGGAAGTTATCGATTGCTAGAAACTCAATCACGCACCTGTTTTTAATAGGTGCGTTTGAAAATGCGTGTCGCGATCACCTAGCGGGCTGAGCCGACAGCAACTTTGTTCAGATTCTCAATCTTCGGTTGCTGGTTGGCGTCACGTTCGATCTTTCTCTGGTTGCACGTCTTGATGGCGCGCAGCACGGGCGATTCTTCGAATTTGGAGAGAATCTCGATGTTGGGCATGACGCAGTGGCCGCCGATGACTCCCGGAAAATATTTGACTTGGGGAAAGAACTTGATTTCGTCGTAGAAGGAGGTAACTTCCGCGTAGTCCTGATTGACCTTATCGCAGTAGCGTTCCACTTCCTGAGCCCAAGCGATCATCAGGCCAAAATAGGTGGTCTCGGTCAACTTGGCCAGCTCCGTCGCTTCCGGGGCGGCAAGAATTTTTGTCTTCAGGCCCATTGATTCAAAGTGTTCCGCGGCCAGTTGCGCGCCGACAGGATCGGTAGAGCCCAGGAACTTGGTGTAGTGCTGAAGTTCCTGCAGCATCCGCACGTGCTTCCCACGCACGGGGCTGTTCACAACTGCCGTTCCGGTACGCTCCGCAATTGCGCGCGTGGTTCCGATGCCCACTGTACTGTTGATGATGGTCACAGCGGGCTTGAAGAGATCAATGTACCGCGCGGTCTCCCCAATGAAATCCTTGATCTCGAAGGGAAAGCAAATGTGAAGCACATCCACTTTGCCAAGTGGCTGCTTAGGAGGTTCGATGTCAACACCGAAAACCTCGTGGTGACAAGAGGCAAGCTCGAAAAGGGGCTTTCCTACTTCGCCCAGTCCAACAACCACAACTTTCTGTTGCTCGCCCATTTAGCACCGCCTCCTTGAAGAAATTCATCGACGCAAAATCAAATACTGAGAGTCACAACCTACAGAGTTATTCGAACGCTCATCTATGGCAAGTTCATTCCCTGTTGAGGGGATGAATTAATCCATGCTTGGTAGGCTATCGCCATTGAGCTTACAACCGAGTCAGTCCAGGTTTTGTCTCAAATGTAACTAACCACCTTACAATCAATTGCTTACAAAAATTCAGCTGACCCTTACGACGCATATTTGAAAGGCAATCAAACGACCATAATTCTGAACAGGTCCAAATCCATTCTAAAGGCTTGCTTAATGGTAAGTCATTTATGATGAATACTTTACAGAATTCTAGAGAATGATTGCCGCAATTGGGTTCGGCATTCTGGATGCCAGCGCGTGCGCCCAGTGGAAAAACTTTACCACCCTTTGCTCGGACGATTCCGAGAGGCTCGTTTAGTCAGGAATGTGTGGAGTAACGGGGGCCTGAAACTAAGACCTTATTTCGCGGCTCCCCGCTTGATCGAATGACCGCCCGGCCATCAACGCAACATTGTGGTGGGCAAATTTGTAAAACCACTGAGGCCAATGAAGCCAGTCGTAACCCCCTTCGACCTTTGCCCTAAGAAGCTCTACATCGTCCCAGGAATTGACGGAAAGCCGAGGCAGGAAGAACCGCGTGTCTTTCGGTTTGGCTCTTCCAATTGTGGATGAAACGCCGTTTGCATAGCCCACGTTTTCCAAGGTGTCCGCGAGGTACCGGATAAAGTCACCGTCCTCTTCGGGCAGCGCAAAAGGATAGGAAAATGATTCGACGGGCGCCCCTATTCTCTGCTCGATTGTTTCCTTGGAATAACCAAGTTCGTAATCGATCTGCTCCGGCCCCAATGAACGAAGGTCCGCGTGAGTCACGGAATGAGAGCCGAACGTGATTCCTTCGGAATGCAGATCACGGACCTCGTTCCAAGTAAGGTAGTCGGCACCTTCGACCCGTACGGACGTCTCCCGGATCCGGTCGGTGGCCAAAAAGACTGTCGCAGTAAAGCCGCACTGTTTGAGTAATGGAAATGCGTCGGTGTAGAAATCCTGGTAGCCATCATCAAAAGTGAGTACCACGGTTCTGGATAAGTCTCGATTCGTTTCAAACCCACTCAACAGCTCTGAAAAGTTGATTGTGCGGTAGCCTGCCTGCCGAAGCCACTTCATTTGCACTGCAAAAATGGAGGTAGGCGTATTGATCTGATGGTAGGGATGTACTCTTCCAAAAAGATTTTCAGAAATGCTGTGATACGTCAAAATCGGCACACAGTATTTCGAAGTCCAGCCGGTGAGCTTGGCAACCGGATGACAAAGATAGACAGTAGCTAACCGGTCTATCCGGGGCAGTTGGAATGCACGCAAGAACATAAACCTTCTGTCTGCTTAAGCGAAATCAGCTGAGCCTATTGCTTGAGGTTGGAAATAAGTTTGTGCGCCCTGATCAATACGATCTGGAGGAGCCAGAAAAGAAGCACCTTGGCCAGAATCGCCTGCATTGGAAACGAAAGAATGTTCTGGGCAATGCCGGCGTACGAAACGTGGGACGGGACGGATGGAGAGCGACTAGTGTGTCGCCACGGCCCTTGCCCCGACAAATTCCTTCACCGCTGTTACCACCTCATCCTGCTGGGAATACGAGAGTTGGGGGAACATCGGCAGGGAGACGATTTCTCGGGCAATGCGTTCTGTCACCGGAAAATCTCCAATCTTGTAACCGAGGTGCTGATAGGCTTTCTGTTGATGGAGCGGAATTGGATAGTGAATGCCAGTACCAATTCCGGCCTCCGCCAAACGGGCCTGCAACGCTTCTCGGTCCCGCACCCGTACGACATAGAGGTGGTACACACCCTTGGTCCAAGAGGTTTCCAAGGGGATGCTCACCAAGTCCTTCACGTCCGCAAAAAGCTCATGATAGCGGTGCGCCAGATTACGCCGCGATTCATTCCACTTCGCAAGATGAGGAAGTTTTGCCGAAAGCCATCCCGCTTGAATGGAGTCCAACCGGCCGTTATAACCCTCGATGTCGTGATAATACTTTTTCGCTTGGCCGTGGTCGCGAATCATCTTCATCTGTTGCGCCATAGCTTCATCGTTGGTCGTGATAGCCCCACCTTCGCCACAAGCTCCCAAATTCTTGCCTGGATAAAAACTAAAAGCGGCCGCTTTACCCATCGAACCGGCACGCTTCCAGGCATTCTCCTTCTTCGAGAAGTACTCGGCTCCGTGCGCCTGGCACGCATCTTCAACGACAAACAGGTTGTATTTTGCGGCCAGTTCAAGGATCGAATCCATGTCGGCCATCTGCCCGTAAAGTTGCACAGGGACGATCCCCGCAATGCGCCGCTTCGACGCGCTTTCGATCAGTTGGCCGCTCTGGGGGTTAATTTCGCAGCGAGTCTCTAGATATTCTCGCAGCTTCTCTGGATCCATCGTGTAGGTCTGCTCGTGAATATCCACAAACGCGATCTGCGCGCCCGCCTGGGTAATGGCTTCCGTCGTCGCAATAAACGTGTGCGGAACGGTGACGATAGTGTCTCCCGGCTGCACACCCGCGGCCATTAACGCAAAGCGGAGTGCGTCGGTTCCGCTATTCACGCCCACACAGTACTTCGCGTTGCAAAAGGCAGCAAATTCACGCTCGAAGCCCTCAACCATCGGGCCGCCAATAAAGCCGGCGTTCCCAAAAGCTTTTTTCACGACCGCCAGTAGCTCGGATTCGAGCTCCTGATGCGGCGTAACCAAATCAAGGAATGGAACTTTTGTCGGATTCGCCATGATCTACTTTTTCTCCTCTGTCGCAAAACGTAAAACCCTTGCCGGGTTTCCGGCAACAATTGCGCTCGGGGGGACATTTTTCGTTACGACACTTCCGGCGCCAACAATGGCGTTTTCTCCGACCGTGACATTCGAGAGAATTGTGGACCCTGACCCGATCGAAGCGCCCTTGCAAATGCGGGTTTTCTCAACTTTCCAGTCGGCCTCCGTCTGTAGACCACCGCCAGCGGCAGTCGCGCGGGGATAGGTATCGTTAATGAAAGTCACACTGTGGCCGATGAAAACGTTGTCTTCAATCGCAACGCCTTCACAAATAAAGGTGTGACTCGAAATCTTGCATCGGCGGCCGACACTGGCATTCTTCTGGATTTCAACGAAGGCGCCGATCTTTGTTTCATCCCCGATTTCACAACCATAGAGATTGATAAATTGGGAAAGCTTCACATCTTTCCCGAGTTTCACGGATGGCGCAATGCAGACGTATTCACTCACAGAGATACTGCCTCCCCTCTGCTTCGAATTGAGCGATTGGCTGCTTCAAGAATGCGTACAACACGAAGACCCGCCGCTCCGTCATTAAACGGATTTTTGTTTTCTTCAATACATTTCAAAAAATACGAGGTTTCTGAGCGAAGCGCTTCTACCTGCTCAACCTGGGGAGCCCACATATCACCCGAACGGTAACTAACCAGCAATTGGTGCAGATTCGCCGGATTCGTCGACATACTGACGCCCTTGTCATAAATTCGGATCTTCTCGTCGGCTTCCAGGTCGTTCCAGACCAACATCTTTTTCTCGCCGCCGATGAGGGTTGTGCGAACTTTAACAGGTGAGAGCCAATTCACGTTCACATGTGCAATCACGCGTTTTGGAAAGTAGACAGTGATGAAGGCGACGTCTTCGACGCCGTTCAGGTGTTTCTCCCCGGTGGCCACAACGGCTTCAGGCTCGTCGGCGATGATATAGTCCATGATGCTGAGATCGTGAGGAGCCAAATCCCATATCACATTGACGTCGTGCTGGAAGAGCCCCAGGTTCACACGCAGAGAATCATAGTAATAAAGATCACCGAGTTCCCTTTTTGAAACGAGTTCCTTGATTTTTTTCACCGCACCCGTGAACAAAAAGGTGTGGTCCACCATAATCCTCAGGTTTTTCCGCTCAGCAAGTTCAATCAGTTCTTCTGCTTGTACGACACTGTAGGTAAATGGTTTTTCGACAAAGACATGTTTCCCATTCTCCAGCGCCCGCTTTGCCAATTCGTAATGGGTCCACACAGGAGTAACGACCGCTACGACATCAATCTTTGGTGATGTCAGAATATCGTTTTCGTCCATCGTGAAGCCGATGGACGGGAATGTCTTCTTCAATCGATCTTCACATTTGGGATTACGATCAGCAACGAGGACTACTTCCGCATTCTCCAAAGTGTGGAAGTTCCGAACGATGTTCGGACCCCAGTAGCCGTAACCAATCACACCGATACGCATCGCGAAACTCCTTGAGACTTCCTTGCACCTAGGCTGTGCCGGGGGCAGCGGCACTTTGTGGAGCGATCACAGAGGAACTACAAGAGAGATCATTTTGTTCAGCAGAGGATTCCGATTCTGTTCCGCTGAATTTCCAAACAAATGGGCAACCGGGTTCACCACTCTAATGAGCGCCCTCGCCCTGAATCACAGCTCCGGGAGTCTGCGCCAAGATCTTCAGGTCCAACCATACGGACCAGGCACGCGCATACTTCAGATCCAGGCGAACCATTTCGTCAAAGCGGGTCCGGCTGCGTCCTTCCACTTGCCACAATCCGGTGATGCCGGGCTTGATTTCGAGAACGCGCCGCCGGTGCCAGACTTCATACTTTCGAAATTCGTAGGCCAGCGCCGGCCGAGGTCCAACAAGAGACATATCTCCACGCAGGACATTCCAGAATTGCGGCAACTCGTCCAGACTGGTCTTGCGGATAAAGCGGCCGACGGAAGTCACGCGTGGATCTTTTTGAATCTTGAAGACCGGCTTCGCAGCAGTTTCGGACTTTCCATCAACCTGTCCGGCGATGAACTGTTCGACATATTGCTGGTGGATTTTTGGGTCACAATCCGTTCGCATCGAGCGGAATTTCAATACTGTAAAAGTCTTCCCGTGCTGGCCGAGACGTTCCTGCTTGAACAGCACCGGGCCCTTGGAAGAAAGCTTGATCGCCAGGGCCACGGCCGCGAAAACCGGAGAAAGGAATATCAGGGCCGCTGTGCTGCCGGCCAGATCAATCGCTCGCTTAATCGCCAGCGGGACCCTTCTCGCATCTTCGCGCTTTTGAATTTCCGGATAAAGCTTGATGTTCGCCGAGTGGTCGTTCCCTCCGTTTGCGTACTCCTCCGGAAAGAAGTGGAAGGAGGCCGAGATGGACGCGCTCTTCTCAATTCCAAGTGTCGATTCGAAAATAGTCCGGAGCTTGTCGAGGAATCTCTTCTGAACAAGTTCGTTGGAAGCCTTCCCGAGTTCGGTCCCGATCACTCCCATCAGGCTGTTTTCGAGATACCAGCCGATGATGTCCGTTTCTCGCGTGGCCTCAGAAAGCGCCTTCGCCAGCATCTGCACCACACGGTCTTTGCCAGAAATACCGTTCACAATCTTCTGCACGTCCACCAGGATCAGCACAAACCGGTTTTGGGCCCGCTCCGCGCGACGGCGCTCCAAGTACAGCATGGAGACAAAAGCGTCTTCGTTCAGCAACATCCGGGCCGGCGAATTGCCCATGTTCGGCACTGACAAATGCGCACGAACTTCCAGCTTGGGCTTTTCCATCTCTCGCCGCACTGCCGCTTCCATTGGGCTCATCTTTCTTGCTCCAATTCCCATCCAGTTGAACTTAGATTCCCATCGGCACGCGGTTCGGGCGAAGTATCCGCTCTGCCAAAGTGTTTCGCGTCTCTTCCTTAACCACGGAAAGCCACGATGTTTCCACTTCCATTGCCACTGATCTCTGAAGCAGCGTCACCGACAAAACCACGCGATGATTACCCTTCACGCTAACCAGAATTCCTTCCAGGCCGCTCAATGTCCCGTAGTTCACTCGCACCCGCTGGCCAACTTCCAGATAGGGCCAGGGTTGCTTGGGCATTTCCGAAGCCACTGCCAATTGCAACGCTTGAATCTCTTCGTGGGAGACCGATGCCGCCGTCCGGCCATATCCCACGATCTGGAGCACCCCGGGAGTGGTAACGACAGGCCGACGATTCTGAAAGTCAAAACGACAAAATAGATAGCCAGGGAAGAGGGGCTGTTCGATCTCTTTCATCCGATCCGACCACTTTCGAACGCTTTTGTAGGTCGGCAAAAAGCATTCAAAACCCTGTCCCTGGATCTGAGAAGCAACGTAACTCTCTTTGCGCGAGCGCACCTGGAGGGCGTACCAGGATGTCTTTGGAGTGGAGTCGAGTCCCGAGTTATTTGTCTGTGAGATCAACGTTCCGTCCGTTTCGTAGCTGGCTTCGTCTTTTCGGTAGGCTATCGCCGCTACGGTCACATCTTGCCGTCACCCCCATAAGGGCAATTACCCTGCCAGTCGTGGGGGGGGGGGAGAGCCTCTAAATCGTCACTCTCGACTTGTTAAGCATATGAATTATAAGGAGTTACAAATTGGTCGGTTACGGGCTCCAATTACTGGTCCGCCAGACTTGGCTCGAATGAGAAAAGCAATGCCCTATAGTTGCAATCGGGTTCCCGAATCCGACTTCGCTGGCCCGACGCTCATTGTTAATTCGCTGAAAACAATACTTTTACTGGCCTTTCTCATAATAGGGGCTATTATTCCCAAAGTTTCTCAGCGCCCTCTGGCAATTGAGCAAGGGAGTCGTCGAGACCCGCTGGGTGCCCTACCGAGAGCTCGGTTACCCCTCCTGGCTAGCCTCCAGAATCCTAGCCACCAAGTCTCCCCTCACAATTCCCCATCTAACTGCTTTCTTGGGGGCCGGCCCGGCAGAAGAATTCTTTTTGGGGATTGCCCAAACCTTTGGTCAATTGGCAAACTCGGCTCAAGGGCTCGAGGATTGTTGGATCGGGCATCAGGTCGGATATGCCCGGCTGCATTTCGCAGCATGATTGAAATACAATGACTTCTATACGTGGGAAATGCTTGGAGTGAATCCGGAGATCTGGAAAGCTGCAGGTCCTCGAAACGAAAAAAATCTGCGAAATTCAAGCTCAAATCTCCGGGAAAGGACTCTTCCTTGACTTCCACTTCTCCGCGGGAATTCAATCCGTGGCTGCTCTTTGGAGTATGGGTTTTGCTTTCCCTCGCGCTCTTTTGGAAGCCAGTTTATGCCCTGATTCAGCTCGCGAGTCACGACGACACTGCCTCCCACATCGTGCTTATTCCTTTTATTTCGGGCTGGCTGCTGTACACGGAGCGAAAAACTCCGCAGCGGGAGTGCGCGTTTAGGATGTGGCCGGCAGCTCTGTTTATAGTGGCATCGGCGTTGGTCGCTCTCTTTCCGCTAACCTGCAACACCTGTGCTCCTGGAATTCGTTTAAGTGGTTACGCTCTTTCTCTTGTCCTCCTGATTGTCGCCGGGTTTGTCTTCACTTCAGGCTCAGCCGCCGCCAGATCCTCATGGTTCGCGCTCGCGTTCCTGCTGTTCTCAGTCCCCATTCCAGAAGTCTTCCTCGGCAAGATCATTTATGTGCTACAAGCAGGTTCTGCGGCGATCGCCGAGTTCTTTTTCAATTTGAGTGGCGCCCCCGTGCTACGTGACGGCTTTGTATTTCACCTGCCCAGAATGTCGATTGAAGTGGCGCAGGAATGCAGTGGAATCCGGTCCAGCTTGGCGCTCTTGATTCTAGCTTTGCTGGTGGCTCATTTTTCGTTTCGACCCTTCTGGAAAAAACTGGTTTTTGTAGCGGCGGGACTATGCATGATGCTCATTAAGAATGGAATTCGCATCGCGTCGCTCACTTTGCTAGCCAACTATGTCAATCCGGCATTCTTGAACGGAAATCTGCACCATCGCGGGGGAGTCGTTTTCTTCCTGATTGGATTGGCCTTGCTATTGCCCGTTTTCTGGATCCTCAGACGTGGTGAAACACGCGCACCTCAGGTCATCACACCGAAGGAATAGCTCACTTTTTCTCGAAAAGGAATCTGAAGGAGATCGTAGGGCGATCGAATTATTCTTGGGTTTTCGACTCGCTTTCTTGGTCATGCCCATACTTGTAGTAATACGCGCCATAGGAGTCGCCTTTCTCCACGCGATTAAGTACCACTCCAAGCAAGTTCTTGTCTCGAAATTCGGCGGAAGCTTTCACAGCCAGCTCAAAATCAGTCGATCCGGCCCGGACCACAAAGAGCACGCCATCGCACATGTCGGCGAGGATGCTGGCGTCGTGCACAGCTAACGCAGGCGGAGAATCCAGAATGATCCAATCGAAGATAAGCGACATCCGATCGAGCAACTGCCTCATGCGATCACTGTGCAGCAGCTCGCTCGGATTCGAAACCTCACGCCCGCCCGGGATCAGGCACAGGTTTCCGTCCTTCTCCATCTGCGTAACTTGAAACTCGTCGGCATCTCCGCGCAGGTAGTCTGATAATCCAAGTTTTCCCGAAGCGCCCACGTGGAGGTGCAAACGCGAAACCCTTAGGTCGGAATCAATAAGCAGAACGCGACGGTTTTCCTGCCGGATGAAGGATTGCGCTAGGTTCGCTGCCACAAAGGTTTTGCCTTCGGCTGGAGTGCTGCTGGTGACCAAAATGCGCTTCAAGGGCTGCGCGGAGGCAATTTGATAAAGCCGGGAGCGCAGAGTTCGGAATTTCTCCGCACCGACAGAATTATTTTCATGAGCGGAATACACACTTGCAGTTGGATCAATCTTCCAGACGACCTGGGTGCAGCGTTTCGCAAATTCCTCAAAATGCGTAACTCTGGCGTCGGGCTTCGCGTCAGTTCGGGTCTTCAGGTGGGCTTCCCCGATGACCGGTGGTTTCCCAGCTAACTGTTCCTGGATCGAAAGGTCCACAAGGTCATCGACCGCTTGATTCGCACTCTGCGCGCTTCGCTCTTCCGCGGCTTTTTTTAACGCTTCGTGAATCCGGCTCATCCTTCGCTCTTTTCAGTCCCTCTCAATGATTTTCGCGCGTTTGACGCCAAGGTCTCCTGGCATTGCTTATTGCCGTTCGGCTCCTATCCGTTTCCGTGGGCCCGCACATCAAAGCTGGGCACGTTTGTGAGGACCGGTAGCTTCAGACAAAGCTCCACATCGCGCTCTGAATACATCGCCTTATCGCTTATAGCCAGAAGATAAAGAATGCCAAGAGACAGCGCAAATCCTGCAGCGAGACCCCCACCCACGAAAACGAGTTTCTTTGGAAACGACGGGCTGGTCGGCAGACTGGGGGAGTCAAGCACCTTGAAATTTTCCCCCTGCTGCTGGTGCTCCAGATCCGTGGCCATCGCCGAATTTTCCCGTTTCTTCAGGAGATCGTTATAAATGTCCGAAGCCGTCTGGTAGCTCCGAGTCAACTCTTTCACTTGCTGTTCAACGACTGGGCTCGCCTGCAAGCGTCCCTGAAGCGTCCGAATCTGGTCCTGAATCTGGCTTTGACGCTTGGTAAGCTCCACGATGCTAAATTCATCCTGCTTTATTCTGGTTCGCAATTGCTGAATCGCAGGCGGTTCGCGAAGCGCGGCCTGCGCTCCCGGCGCCGGCACTTTGGGGGCAGGCGCCTCGGCCATTCTTCGGGTCAGATCCTCTATTTGAGTTTTCACTTTGATCACGTCAGGGTGTTCAGGGGTGTATTTTGCCAACAAGGCCGAGAGTTGCTGTTGAAGCAAAGCCAGTTCCTGATCCTGAGTTTCCGGGTTCTGTTGCCCCACCTGAGACGCCTTCCAGGTGGCTTCCTGATTGGTCAGCAACGTTTCGTTGAGGGATTTGTCTTGCTGGGCACGAGTCAAGCCCTGGGTAGTGGCATCTAATTGCGCATTCATTCCGGTCAAAAGTGTAATGTTCGTCTGTTCAAACTCAGGCATCGAGCCTGGATGCTCTGCCTTGAACTGCGCGAGCCTCTTATCCTGCTCCTCCAGCTTGGCTTTCGCCTCGTTCAACTGTTCCGTCAGGAACTGGGTCGTTTTGTTCGATTGAGCTACTCGCACTGTCGCGTTCTGTTCCATGAACATCGAAGTAATTTCTTGGCAAATTTGTTGCGCCAACTGCGGGTTATCAAATGTGACGCTCACATTGAATCCCGGAGGCTGATGATCGATCGCTCCAGCCATCGGCTGAATTAGTTCGACATCGATCGCTGCCTTCAACTTGTCTACCAAGTCTTCGATATGGGCCGTCTGGCGCTCTTGAGGGTACAAGCCGAATTTGTTGATAATCGATTCCAACCTGGACCGGCTCAGAATTTGCGCCTTCATTGAGGCCATGCGCTGGTTCAGGTCGTCGGTAACCACCGGCTTGATCAGATCTTTGGGGACAGTCGGTTGTTCGACGAGGACGAGTGTGGATGAGGTGTATTTCTTGGGCAGGACGAGAGAGGCTGCCAGCCCGATCACGCCGAGCGTTACGGTCATAAAGACCGGGATCCACCAGTAGCGGCGAAAGACCCGATTAACGTCTGGTATTGTTATTTCTCCGTTGCGTACCATTCCCTACGACCTCGCTTTGGAGTTGCCCCAAAACTCTTTCCGGAACTGGCTCAGTGCAAGCCACTCTCTTAGAAAGCAAGTTGCACGAGGATAACCACGCAGAAATAGCCCCAACTTTCTACTCATTCTCCCACAGGCAAACAACCAATTCAATATCAATAAGTTACGGTTGCCAGGATGCCGCCCTACCGGGAATCGATTGTCCGGCACTCAATTGTGCCCTTCATAGTGGAAAAAAAATATCCCTATTATCCCTGCGATTCCCCTCACTCCCCCGGGGCATATCTGGCTCGGATCCGCACATTACTGATACACTCCAGCCAACCCAATATCATGTGCCTTATCCGATAGATTCTCTTAAATTTAACACTGGCTCGGGATGAGGCTTGCGACCGGTGGGATAGGGGTGCAAAATTGTTTTTCCAAGCGATCATGAAATCCAGCGTTCTTCACTCCATTGTTTCCCGTCGCCGGATGGGACCCTCCGTACGAATCCCCGCTGCGCTGTTTCTCCTCCTTCTGATTTTCTGTTCAGGCTGCAATCGAGACCCCAAGAAATTTCTGGCTAAAGGCAATGCGAGCTATGACCAGGGAAAATATCCCGAGGCTTTGATCTACTACGGCCGCGCCATCCAGATCGATCCCCGCTACGCGGAAGCACATTTCAAGCTCGCACAGACGCAACTCAAACTGATGAGCTGGTCCAGCGCGTACGCCGAACTTCAGCGAACCGTTGAGCTTCGGCCGGACAACTGGGAAGCCCAGCTGGATCTCGGAAAATTGCAACTTGCGGGCGGACAAAGAAATGAGGCCAAGGACCGCGCTCAGCTGATACTCAAAGCCAATCCCAGCAACGTCGACGCGCAGCTCCTTCTGTCCGACGCCGACGCCGCTCTCGGCAACCCTGTGGATGCGTTACAGGAAGCCAATGACGCGGTGAAACTGGCGCCGGAGCGCGCCTCAACTTATCTGAATCTCGCCCAGCTCCAAGCGCGCTCCGGAAATTCCAAAGACGCGGAGGCGAACCTGCTCAAGGCACAGAGCCTGGATCCTAAAGCGCTCAACTCCTATCTGATGTTGGGCAGTTTGTACCATCAACTGAAGCGGAATCCGGACGCAGAAAAACAGTTTCAAGCTGCAATCGCGGCTGCTCCTCAGGATCCTTCGCCGCGCGCCGCTCTTGCCGCCCTCTACTATTCTGAAGGGCAGGCGGCGCAAGCTGAACAGGTCCTGACCGACGCCAAAAACCAGTTGAGCTCCAATCCCACCGCTTACCGGATGCTGGGAGAAGCTTATCTTTCTCGCGGTCAACTGGACAAAGCAACCAGTGAATTTGGCGCTCTATCCGAAAAGTATCCGGATGATCTTTCCGTTCAGAAAACTTATATCCAACTTCTGATCCTGAACAATCGCTTGGAGGACGCTGCGCCACGCACAGAGGCCCTTTTGAAGAAAGCGCCGCAGGATGCCGAATCCCTCGTCCTCAAAGGGCAGATCCTGCTCCGCCAGCACAAACCGGACGAGGCTCTCACAACGCTGCAGACCGCCGCGAAGAATGCTCCCGACAATGCGATGGGCCATTATCAATTAGGACTCGCTTTCATCGAGAAGGGCAACTCCCAGCAGGCCGAAAGTGAGTGGCGAGAGGCAGTTCGCCTACGCCCAAACTTAATGGAAGCGTGGCTCGCCCTGACGAAAAATGCCGCTTCCAAAGGGGATTGGAAGAGCCTGGAGGATTTGAGCAACCAGTTGAAGAATCGCGCGCCAAACTCGCCTGATGGCTATCTCTATCATGCAACCGCGCGCATGAATCTGGGCGACGCCGTGGGTGCCGAGGCGGATTTGATGAACTTGCAGAAGATGGGCCCGCAAAGTCCGCTCTACTACTTGAAAATGGGAGAATTGCGGCTAGCGCAAAAACGCACGGCGGAGGCGGAGGCAATGTTCCGCCAGGCACTCACCCGCGATCCGAATTCCTTCGAAGCGGCTCGTGGAATAGTTCAGGTTGATGAAGTAAAGAATAAGCCCGCTGACGCGATGGCCTTCGTTCAGGAACAGATTAAGCGAAGCCCCAACAGCCCCGGACTGTTCATGATGCTCGCCGAACTCCAGGTCCAGGCGAAGCAACTGAGGCAGGCGGAAGATTCCGCGAACCAGGTTCTTGCACTGGACAAAAACAATGTGGGCGCCATGGTTCTGCTCGCGCAATTGCAAGGGGCGAATGGCTCGCTCGATAAATCCATCGCCCTCTACCAGAGGGCCATTGAACTCTCCCCTCGCGATCTCCGTCTGCAAATCGCACTCGGCGGTCTCTACGAGCGGGCAGGCAACTGGCAGCAGGCCGAATCAACCTATCAAAAAGTGTTGACAACGGATGCGGAGAATGCCCTTGCATCCAACAATCTCGCTTATTTGCTCCTGGAACATGGTGGCAGCCCAACCGTTGCGCTGACGCTGGCCCAGACCGCTCGAAAGGGACTCCCCAATCTTCCCAACGCCGCCGATACGCTCGGATGGGCCTATTACAATAACGGCGCCTATTCCGTCGCTTCACCGCTTCTGGAGGACGCGGTGAAAGCCATTCCGAATAATCAGTCCTATCGCTATCACCTGGGTCTGACCTACCAGAAGCTCAATGATCCCGCCAAAGCCAAAGCCGAGCTCGAAAAGGTCATCAATTTGAATCCTACGTCCCCGCTTGCCGACCAGGCGCGGCGCGCGCTTTCCCAGCTCTCTGGCGGTTAATTTAATTGGCGCAGCGGAATTGCTTGAGTCGAGAGCTTCGGTATAACGTACAGCACACTCAGAACTCTTCAACCGCGCAGACCTTAATGCGGGAGAATGAATAGCAGGAGAGGAATGCCTATGAAAGGTGTCGTGCTTGCAGGTGGTAAGGGTTCCCGCCTCTACCCACTCACGCGCGTCACCAACAAGCACTTGCTACCCGTCTACGACCGGCCGATGATCTTTTATCCCATACAGACACTGGTGGATGCGGGCATTCGCGACATCATTGTCGTTACGGGCGGGCAAAACTCGGGCGACTTCATTCGATTGCTTTCCAACGGCAAGGAATTCGGCCTCCGCCGTATCCATTACACTTACCAGGAAGGAGAAGGAGGCATCGCCGACGCTTTGCGCCTCGCCCAGCCTTTCGTTGAAGATGAAAAGATCTGTGTCGTCCTCGGCGACAACATCATCGAAAATAATAT
>Ga0210405_10000725_pt1 | contig 41534 bp, 36 predicted proteins | sample IncBWH11MmetaG_FD_155492 | JGI IMG/M metagenome (GOLD analysis project Ga0210405, IMG submission 155492) | Forest soil microbial communities from Barre Woods Harvard Forest LTER site, Petersham, Massachusetts, United States - Inc-BW-H-11-M | ecosystem: Environmental > Terrestrial > Soil >... | reverse complement strand
TCTTCAAGGACTCGACCCGCGGAATGAGCTTTTCCATCAAACGATCCGCGGTGGTCTTGCCGACCGGTACCGCCACCGAGATCGCCATGCAGCGCTCGCCGGCGGAGCCATAGCCTGCACCGATCAAGGCATCGACGGTCTGGTCCATGTCCGCGTCCGGCATGACAATGGCGTGGTTCTTGGCGCCGCCAAAGCATTGCGCGCGTTTTCCGGTGGCGGCCGCCCGCTCGTAGATATATTGGGCGATCGGCGAGGAACCGACGAAGCCGACCGCCTTGATGTCGGGGTCGTCGAGGATCGCGTCCACCGCTTCCTTGTCGCCATTGACGACGTTGAGGATGCCCGGCGGCAGACCGGCCTCGATCATCAATTGCGCCAGCATCATCGGCACGCCGGGATCGCGCTCGGACGGCTTGAGGATAAAGGCGTTGCCGCAGGCGATCGCGGGCGCGAATTTCCACATCGGGATCATCGCCGGGAAATTGAACGGGGTGATGCCGGCGACGACTCCCAGGGGTTGCCGCAGCGAATAGATGTCGATGCCGGGGCCGGCCCCTTCGGTATATTCGCCCTTCATCAGATGCGGAATGCCGCAGGCAAATTCGACCACCTCGAGCCCGCGCTGAATGTCGCCTTTCGCGTCGGGAACGGTCTTGCCGTGCTCGCGCGCCAGGACATCGGCGAGCTTGTCATAATCGCGCTGCGCCAGCTCAAGGAACTTCATCATCACCCGCGCACGGCGCTGCGGATTGGTCGCGCCCCATTCCGGCTGCGCCGCCTTGCGTTCTCGACCGCCGCGCGCAGCTCTGACCTGGAGGCCAGCGCCACCTGGGCCTGGACCTCGCCGGTCATCGGCTCAAAAACGTCGGCAAACCGGCCCGATGTGCCCTTGACCTCGCGGCCGCCGATAAAGTGCCCGATCATACGCATGGGTTCCTCCAAGACTTTTGCAGGTGCCGATTTTGCCAGCATCTTGCAGGCTTTACCGCGTTTGGAAAGGTTTTTCAGTGCGCAACGGATTTGCGAAAATAGGTGCCTTGCGGCGTTTTACGCCGCCTACGACCAACGTCGAATGCGACCGCCCGCGATAGCCCTCAGGGCGACACTGAGGCGGCGGCTTTCCTGGCAGGGGATTTCTTTGCCCCCGGCGATTTCGCCCGGTCAAGCACGGCTTCGCGGCCGGCGGCAAGTATTTCGTCGGAAAACTCGCTGCTGCCGGCGACGCGGGCCATCACCAGCGTTCCCATCATGGTCGCAAGCGCGGCCAAGGCCTGTTTGCGTGCCGCCTTGCGCGGGACGCCGGGAATCTGGGAGGCGAGCGTGTCGATCATCTGCTCGAGCCGGGCCGCGAATACCCTTCGCGTCTTCGGGCTCTCGCGGGCGATTTCCGCGCCCAGCGCCGGTACCGCGCAGCCCTGGCCGGGATCGTCGCGGTGATGCGGCGACAGATAGGTATTGACGATCATGGCCAGACGCTTCTCGGGCGGTGTCTGCTCCGCCAGTTTTCGCCAGCGCTCCGTAGATCGATCCATCGCATCGGTGAAGGCTTCGATCACCAGGGCTTCCCGCGAATCGAAATGGGCGTAGAACCCGCCATGGGTAAGCCCGGCGTCCTTCATCAGATCGGCAACGCCGATGCCGTGCGCACCCTTCTCGCGAAGCCGGACCGAGGCTTTCTTCACGATCCGCGCGTGGGTTTCGAGCTTGTGTTCCCTGGAGTATCGCATTGGCAGTCCCATAGTATGTTCGAAGTCATATAATGATCTTCGGCCCCGTAATAACATCCGCCAGCGCGAAAAGCTGCACTTTATTTCACATATCAGGTCGCGCAGCGGCGACGTCGACGTCCCCGGCAGGACCTTGACAAGGCAGGGTTTTGGCCGGGAAGTGGCGCGATCCGCACCCGTTGCGCCCCGCTGCGAGACCCTCCATGCACATGCTCAATCCCTGTTGCGGCATCGATCGCGACCCGCGCGGCGTGGTCCGCCTGACGATTTGCAATGCCGGTTCGCTCAATATCCTCGGATCGGCCGCCATTAACGGGGTACGCGAAGGGCTGGAGCGGCTTGCTGCGGAACCGCAGATTCGCGTGCTCATCATCGCCGGCCAGAGCGAAAAGAGCATGATCGGCGGCGCCGACATCAAGGAAATGGCCAAGCTCGATCAGGCGTCGGCCGAGAAATTCATCACCGGCTTGCGCGATCTCTGCGAGGCGGTGCGGACCTTTCCATCTCCGGTAATCGCGCGGATGCCCGGCTGGTGCCTCGGGGGCGGGTTAGAGGTTGCGGCGGCTTGTGACTTCCGGATTGCGGCGCATGACGCCAGATTCGGCATGCCCGAAGTCCGTGTCGGTATCCCCAGCGTCATCCACGCCGCGCTGCTGCCGCGCCTGATCGGCTGGGGCCGCGCCCGCTGGCTGGTGATGACGGCCGAGAACATCGACGCCCCCACCGCATTGTCCTGGGGACTGGTCGACGTGGTCGCGCCGGAAGGCGGCCTCGACGGCGCGGTCGAAAAGACCGTCAAGGCGCTCTTGGAATGCGGCCCCGAGGCGCTGCGTTCGCAGAAGGCCCTGCTCCGGCAATGGGAGGAGCTGCCGCTGACGGAGTCCGTCAATTTGAGCATCGGCGTGTTCGGCAGATCGTTCCTCACCGACGAGCCGAAACGGCTGATGCAGGGGTTTATCGACCGCAAGCGATAACAAAGCCGTCATGCCCCGCGCATGCGGGGCATCCAGTACGCCGCAGCGGTTGTGAGACTCGAGACGGCTGCGTTTGCTGGATCATCCGCTTTCGCGGATGATGACAATTGAGGCGGTTGGATGATACTGGCTTCAACCGCCACTTCACGACAATTTATGCGGGGCTGCCGTTGCAAATCCCGCAGCGCATCATATGATGGGTATAATTCAACGACGTACCGCCGCCCGCAGCGGAGAAATTGAGGAGCACAAAGCAATGGCCGCAACCTCTGACCCGGTCGTCATCGTTTCCGCTGCCCGGACGCCGCTTGGCCGCTTCATGGGCGATCTCTCCCCCTTCAGCGCCCACCAGCTCGGCTCGCATGTGATCGGCGCCGCGGTCGAACGGGCGAAACTCTCGCCGGAGCGGATCGACGAGGTGTTCATGGGCTGCGTGCTTCCGGCCGGACAGGGCCAGGCTCCGGCGCGACAGGCCGCGCGCGGCGCCGGGCTTCCGGACGCGACCGGAGCAACCACCGTCAACAAGGTCTGCGGCTCCGGCATGAAGGCCACGATGCTGGCGCATGACATCATCAATGCCGGGTCCGCAGGAATCGTGGTGTCCGGCGGCATGGAGAGCATGACCAACGCGCCCTATCTGCTCGCCAGGGCGCGCGGCGGCTATCGCGCCGGCCACGACCGGATTATCGACCACATGGTCCTGGATGGCCTCGAAGACGCCTACGAGGCCGGTCGTTCGATGGGCGATTTTGGCGAAGCCACCGCCGAAGCCTATCAATTCACCCGCAATGCGCAGGATACTTACGCGATGGAGACACTGACGCGCGCGCGCAAGGCGGTGGAAGGCGGCGCGTTCAAGGCCGAGATCGTGCCGCTGACGGTCAAGGAAAAGGCCGGCCCGCGCACCATTGCCAACGACGAAATTCCGCTGAAGGTCGATCCCGCCAAAATCCCCGCTCTGAAGCCGGCGTTCCGGCCCAATGGCACCATCACGCCGGCGGCCTCATCAGCCAATGCCGACGGTGCGGCAGCGCTGATACTGGCAAAACGATCCCTGGCCGATCGCGACGGTCTGCCTGTCCTCGCCGAGATCAGGGGCCACGCCGCCCACAGCCAGGAGCCGCAATGGTTCACGACGGCGCCAATCCCGGCCATCCGCAAGCTGCTCGACAAGGTCGGCTGGAGCGTCGGTGACGTCGATCTGTTCGAGATCAACGAGGCGTTCGCGGTGGTGGCGATGGCCGCACAGCGCGATCTTGGAATCCCGCGTGAGAAGTTGAACATCAATGGCGGCGCCTGCGCGCTCGGCCATCCTATCGGCGCCACCGGCGCGCGCCTGATCGTAACCCTGCTGCACGCGCTCGAGGCGCAAAATCTCAAACGCGGCATAGCTGCGCTCTGCATCGGCGGCGGCGAAGCGACCGCCATCGCGGTCGAGCGCATGGTTCACTGATTTCTATCAAACATTTTCTCTTCACAACGCTTCCGCTTTCGTCGAAAACGCGGTGGGATGCCTGATCCGTCCATATCCCCCCGAACAGGAAACGCCATGATCTCCAATTGGCTGTCGGCAGCCCTCGCCCGCCGCAACATCCATTACGGCTGGGTGATGGTCGGCGTCACCTTCCTGACCGCGTTGATCACCGCCGGCACGGTCGGCGCACCCGGTGTCTTCATCGTGCCGCTGCAGCACGAATTCGGCTGGAACACAGCCGAGATTTCCTCGGCGCTGTCGATCCGATTCGTCCTGTTCGGCCTGATGGCGCCGTTCGCCGCCGCGCTGTTGAACCGTTACGGTCTGCGCAACGTGACGCTCTCGGCCCTGCTGATTGTCGCCTCCGCGCTGATGGCCTCGCTCCTGATGACAAAGGTCTGGCAGTTGATGCTGCTGTGGGGCGTCGTGATCGGCATCGGCACCGGCATGACCGCGCTGGTGCTGGGGGCGACCGTCGCCGCGCGCTGGTTCTCGGCACGGCGCGGCCTTGTGGTCGGCATTCTCACCGCGAGCGTCGCGACCGGACAATTGGTGTTCCTGCCGCTGCTCGCCGGCATCACCGAGCGGATGGGCTGGCGGATCGCGCTGGCGCTGATCTGCGCGATGCTCGCGCTTGCGGCGCTGGCCGTACTGATGGTGATGCGCGACCGTCCTGGTGACGTCGGACTGCGGCCGTTCGGTGACGAGGGCACGCAGCCCCTGCCCGCGCCCCCACCCAATAACGCCCCGATCATGGCCGCTGCGCTCGGCGCGTTGCGCGATGCTGCGAAGACGCGGGTGTTCTGGATTCTGTTCGCCACGTTCTTCATCTGCGGCGCCAGCACCAATGGCCTGATCCAGGTGCATCTGATTCCGATGTGTCTCGATTTCGGGATCCCGCAAGTGCAGGCCGCGAGCCTGCTCGCCGCCATGGGCGTGTTCGACTTCTTCGGCACCATCGTCTCGGGATGGCTGTCGGACCGTTACGACAATCGCTGGCTGTTGTTCTGGTATTATGGCTTGCGCGGCCTGTCGCTGTTGTTGCTGCCGTTCACCGATTTTTCGTTCTACGGCCTGTCGCTGTTTGCGATGTTCTATGGGCTGGACTGGATCGCAACGGTACCGCCGACGGTACGGTTGACCGCGCAGCGCTTTGGGCCGGAGCGGGCCAACCTGGTGTTCGGCTGGATTTTCGCAGGTCATCAGCTCGGCGCCGCCTGCGCGGCTTTCGGCGCCGGCCTTTCGCGGACCGTGCTTGCGAGCTATCTCCCGGCGTTCTTCATCGCCGGTGCGCTCTGCGTCGTGGCCGCCTTGGTAGCACTCTCGATCTCGCGGGCGCCGAAGCCGGTGGCGGCGTGAAGGAGCAAGCGCTCGGTTCTTCTCCCTCTCCCCGCCTTCGCCAGAAGGCGGGCTTCGGCGGACAAGAGCGGGGCGAGGTGAACAGAATCACGGCCTTATCGTCATATTCGTCACAGGCCCCGGCGTGCGCAGCGGCTCGGCGAGGCGTGCGAATTCGCACAATAGCGAGCGGGTCTTGCGCGGGTCGATGATCTCCTCGACCCAGAACTTTTCGGCCGTGCGGAACGGCGAGCGCAGCTTGTTGAGACGATCCTCGATCTCTTTCAACCTGGATTGCGGATCGTCGGCGGCGTCGATGTCGGCGCTATAGGCCGCCTCGATGCCGCCTTCCAGCGGCAATGAGCCCCAATAGGCCGATGGCCAGGCATAGCGCAGCGAGAACCGGTCGGCCGGTTGGTGGACGACGCCGGCGACGCCGAATGAATTGCGCACGATGATGGTGCACCAGGGAACGGTGGTCTGGTTGACCGCGGCCATCGCCCGCACGCCATGGCGAATGGTAGCGGCCTTTTCGGCCTCAAGCCCGATCATGAAGCCCGGACAATCCATCAGATAGACCACCGGGAGATGGAAGGTTTCGGCGAAGTCGACCCAGCGCACCACCTTCTGGCAGGCGTCCGCCGTCCACGATCCACCGTAGTGAAAGGGATCGCCGGCGATGAGCAGCACGGCACGGCCTTGCAGACGCGCAAGGCCCACGATGATCGGGCGTCCGAAATTCGCGCCCATTTCGAAGAACGAGCCCTTGTCGACGACGGCGTTGATGATGGGGCGCATCTTGTAGACCTGACGCCGGCTGCGCGGCACCGCGGTCATCAAAGACTCCTCCGCGCGCTCCGGGTCGTCGTCGCTGGTGACGGTGGGCGGCAATTCGTAGACCGACGACGGCAAATAAGAGAGGAAACGCCTGGCGCAGGCGAACGCCTCCTCCTCGGTATCGACCGCATGATCGACGCTGCCGGCGCGGGTCTGGATCTCGGCACCTCCAAGCTCCTGCTTGGTAAGGTCCTGGCCCAGCCGTTTCACGACCGGCGGCCCGGCGACGAACATCGCGGAAGTTTTCGTCATCACCGAATAATGGCTGGCGGCAAGCCGCGCCGCGCCCAGGCCCGCGACCGAACCGAGCCCAAGGCCCACCACCGGCACCCGGGCCATGTTCGCCGTCGTGTAGGCGTACCAGCGGGTGCCGCCGATGCCGCCCGGCAGATTGGCCGCGCCCTTGGTTTCGATGGTCTTCACCGAGCCTCCGCCGCCGGAACCTTCGATCAGCCGGATGATGGGCAGGCGGAAATCATGCGCCATCTCCTCGGCCATCAGGGGTTTGGCCGAAATCGAGGCATCGGCCGAGCCGCCGCGCACGGTGAAATCGTCGCCGACCACGACCACGGTCCGGCCGTCGATCTTGCCGCGGCCGAATACACAATTCGCCGGCGTCAGATTTTTCAGCTCGCCCTGCTCGTCATATTCGGCGGTGCCGGATATCGCCCCGATCTCGTGAAAACTGTTTTGATCGAGCAGACCTTCGATACGCTCGCGAACGGTGAGCCGGCCCTGGTCGCGCTGCCGCTTGACCTTGTCAACGCCGCCCATCTCGCGCGCGAAGGCTTCGCGCCGGGCGAGGTCGTCGAGTTCCGGCTTCCAGTTCATTCGGATCCTCCGTCGTGATGATCTTGTTATTGTCGCTTCGTGCCGGAAGCGGCTTGCCCGTGACGCGATCGCTGAACAGTTCGGCCTCGCCGCCTTCGAGCATGGCAGCGATCGACGCACTCAATTCCAGAAGCCGCGGGGCGACCTCCTTGTGCAGCCGCTTCTCGTCAAACATCGCCGACAGAAGACCGATCGTGACGACGACATAGGTCTGGTATTGCGGCGACCACAGCGGCACCGCGAGACCGTTGATATGCGGGCTCCACAGGCCGCAGGCCACGACATAGCCTCGTTCGCGCAAAAAGCGGCGGTTGGCCTCAAGGCGCGGTCGCAGCAGCTTGGCGTGTTCCGGAATTTCGCGCTCCATTTCCGCGAGCAGCGCATCGCCGACCTCTGTGTCGAGCGCGGCGGTATAGGCATGGCCGGCGGCCGTGCTTGCCATGGCGATGCGACTGCCCGTCGTCGAGCTAAGGCCGAGCGCGTTGGCGGCGCGGCCGACCTCGAGATAGACGAGATGAAAGCGGTCCGGGATGACAAAACCCACGGTGCCCGGCAACTGCTCGGCGACCTCCTGCAACCGCAGCCGGATCACGTTGCGCAACTGCAAGCCCCGCATCATCGCGGTGCTCATCGCGACCGCGCTCGGACCGATGCGGTATTTCTGGTCCTGCGGCAGGTAGACCAGCTGGCCCATTCGCGTCAGCGTGTGGGTGAGCCGCGAGACCGTCGAGCGCGGCAGTCCGCAGCGGTTGGAGATTTCCAGATTGCCGAGCCGCGCCTCATGCCCCTCGAAACAGCGCAAGACGTCAAATGCGCGCGAGACGACCTGAATGACATCGCCCTCGCCTGCGGCTTCACCAGCGAGCATTCCCGGTTTGCTGAGCCGCTCCGAGCGTCGTCCCATGCGGTCCCGCCATTTCCGTCCAGCGGAATAAAATTCCACTTGCGGAACAAGCTACCTCAGGCAATCTGCGGCTACAACTGGAAGCCGGGGCGTCCGCCCTGAACAGACGCGCGCTTCGATCGCGCGCCGCGACTGCCCCGGAGAGCGCGATGCCCGAAATCAAGATCGTGACCGAGGTCGCCGGGCGCGTCTGCGCGCTTGCCGTTGAGATCGGGGCAAGCGTCAGTGAAGGCTGCGATGTTGCCTTTGTTGAAGCCATGAAAATGGAAATCCCGGTCGCTTCGCCTGCGGCGGGAAAGATCAAATCGATCCTTGTCGGTCTCGATGACGTCGTGGCCGAAGGACAGGTTCTGGCGATCGTGGAAACCTGAACGCGCTGCCGGCGACAGACCCTGGCGCAGCCTTGCTCAACTGCTCACACCACCTGCTCCACCGGCTGCATGTCGATGTCAAAAGTTTCCAGAAATTTCGACGTCATGATGTAGAAGCCGACCGAGAGCTGCAACTCGACCAGCGCCGCCGGCGTCAATTTTGCCGCTATGGCATTGAACGTCGCGTCGGTTGGACGGCGCAGGCGAACGATTTCGTCGGTGAAGGCGAGCGCCGCGTGTTGCACCTCGTCAAAGCAGCTGGCCGATTGCCAACTCTCCAGCGCCGCGTTCTGTTCGTCGGTAACGCCGACATTCCTGCCGATGCGCTTGTGCGCCACAACCTCATAAGCTGCCTCGCAAAGGATTCCGGTTCGCGTGATGGCAAGCTCCCGCACGACCGGATCAAGCTCGCCCTTGTGGCGGATCGCGCCACCCAGCCGGCAGTATTGTTCAAGATAACTCGGCGAGTGCGCCATCATGCGGAAGATGTTGGCGTTGCGATTCTTGCCCAGAATTTCGCGCGTTCGCTCGTTCGATTTCGAAGTATCGCAATAGTCAATGCGGGCCATCATTCACCCTGGTTTTTTCACGGATTGGTTCGCGCCGAATTGTCGGATAGCGATTTCATCCGAAAGCGTATCCGGCCAGCAATGCCGGATCAACGGTTTGCGCTGTTCGCGATCAGCCATTCCCGCCGGAAAATCGCTTCCAAAATTTCATCCCACGCGCATAAACCCGCTGCAGGCGGGCCAAAATGCCGCCGCATTGCTATTCGACTTTGGCACAGTCGATATTCGCTGAGTGGGGACTCGTCAAAGCGAATACTCGTCGCGGGGTGTTCCGAGTAAATGCAAAACCGGATCGTCGGGCCTTTGCGGGCAACGATGAATTGCGCCCGAGTCTAGGGAAGGCCAGGTCTAGGGGGGATGGCATGAAGGACGCCACCAAAAGGGCGACCTCGGAAGTGCTCGCGCAGATGCTGGCGGTGACGGCCATGCTCGTCATCGCCAGCGTCGTCTTCTACGCGCGGTGAGCATCAAAGCCGTCATTGCAGAAAGCGAATGCGACGAAGGAATCCGGAACAGGGTTTTGCGTACCGGGGGATTGCTTCGTTGCATTCGCAACGACACTCAAATCAGCCCCGAACCGCATCAGCTTGAAATACAACGGCATCCACGACCACGCAGCCTTTGCCGCTGCTATCGAGCAGTACGGGGTTGAGATCGAGGCTCATCACTTTCGCCGCGGGATCCAGCATCAACTCGCCTATCCGCATCACGGCATCGCAGAGCGCATCGACATCCATCGGCGGCTCGCCGCGCACGCCCGCGAGCAAGGGCGCGATCCTCAGTTTGCCAAGGGCCTCCCTGACATCGTCCTTCGAAAATGGCGGCAGCAATAGCGCCGTATCGCGAAAAATCTCGACGTATTTTCCGCCATCGCCCGCCGCCACCACCGGGCCGAACACGGGATCGCGGTGCGCACCGATCATGATCTCGCGCCGGCCCCCCGCCATCGCCGCGATGATGACGCCGTCGAACCGTGCGCCATGCTTGCGGATGATGCCTTCCATCTGCGCCCAGATCTCGCCGGCCTCCTCGCGGGTCGTGACGCCGAGTTTCACCAGGCCAAGCTCCGACTTGTGCGCAATGTCGGCCGAGCATCCCTTGACCGCGACCCTGCCGCCGATCGTCTCGAACGCCGCAACGGCCTCGGCCCGCGACCGGCACAGCCGGTGCGGCACCACCGGAATGCCACGCGCAGCCAACAGCGCAAGGCTGTCGGCCTCGTTCAGCATCGTCGTCGCAGCCTGCGATAACTGCGGCGGGCTCAAACTTCCGCGCTGCGGCTTGCGCGCGAGCGTTCGCGCCATCAATTCGCGATGGGCCAAAAACTGATGCAACGCTGTCACCGCCTCGGTCTCGGTCGGAAACACCGATGAGCCTTCGGCTGCAAATTGGTCGGCGACGCTGCGTTGGGTCGCTGCGATCACCAGCGGCTTTCCGGTCTGCTTGCCGAAGGCGGCGGCGTCGCGGGCGAAGGCCTCCACGTCATAGCCGGGTCCGGCGACGGGGACGCCGATCAGAAACGCGTCGGCCGCGGGGTCTTCGGCGATCACCGGCAGGATGTCGCCGAACAGCCGGCTGTTGGAGAGCAGCGCCGCCGTCAGATCGATCGGATTGGTGGTGGTGGCAAAGCTCGGCAGGATGCCCTTGAGTTTCTTGTCGGTTTCATCCGACAGTTTCGCCATCGGCATGCCGACGGCGGTCGCCGCGTCCGCGGTCATGACGCAGACCGCACCTGAATTACTGATGGCAACGAGCCGCCTGCCCTTCGGCCTCCAGCCCTTGAGATAGAGCTCGGTGGCCTCGACCAGACCGCGCATGTCCGGCGCACGCCAGATGCCGCGCTGCTCGAAGAAGGCATCGACCACGCGGTCTTCATTGGCGAGCGCGCCGGTGTGCGACTGCGCCGCCTGGCGGCCTGCTTCGGAGCGACCGGATTTCAGCGCGATGATCGGCAGATCGCGCTCGAGCGCGACGGCGGCGAGTTCCTCCAGATATTTCGTCTCGGGGATGCTTTCGAGGTAGAGCAGCAAAAGTTTCACCTCGGGGTCCTCGGCCACCGCGACCGCGAGTTCGCCGACTGTAATATCGGCGTCGTTGCCGGTGGCATGGGTATGGCGGACGCCGATGCCGCGCTGACGCAAAAATCCGACCGGCACGGTGCTGAGCGCACCGCTCTGGCTGAGCATCGCGACGTGTCCCTCGGCGCGGTCCATATCCATGAACATGGTGGAGAAGCTGGCGATCGCTCCGGTGCCGAAATTGGCAAGCCCTTGCGAATTGGGACCGACGATGCGCATGCCGGCTTTGCGCGCGGCCTCGACCATCCGCCGCTCCTTTGCCTTGCCGGCAACCGCATCGACTTCGCCAAAGCCCGAGGCCATCACCACGGCAACCTTGACGCCATGCGCGGCACAATCCTCTACCACGCCGATCGCGTTATCGCCGGCGACCGCGACGATCACCATTTCGGGCGCTTCAGGCAGGTCGTCGAGGCTCTTGTAGCATCTGTGGCCCTGCACCTCGGTGCGCGACGGATTGATCGGGAAAATCTTGCCCTTGAAGCCGAACTTGTCGAGGTAATGCACCGGCCGACCGCCGACCTTGTTGGGATTTTCCGATGCGCCGATGATGGCGACGGAGCGTGGATCAAGCGCGGCCTTGAGACGGCTCATGATTTTGTCCTTGTGAAATTTACTGGCGTCATTCCGGGATGGTCCGCAGGACCAGACCTCAGATGCGCAATTGCGCATCGGGGAATCTCGAGATTCCGGCTTCGATGCTGCGCATCGCCCCGGAATGACGGGCTAAAAGTGGCGCACATTTTCTCGGCGAACCTCAATACGACTTCGGCAGGCCCAGCACCTTCTCGGCAATGAAACTGAGAATGAGCTGTGGGCTGATCGGGGCGATGCGCGGGATCAGGGATTCGCGCAAATAGCGCTCGACATGAAATTCCCTGGCGTAACCAAAACCGCCATGGGTCATCACCGCCTGCTCGCACGCATGAAAGCCGGCTTCACCGGCGAGATATTTCGCGGCATTTGCCGAAGGACCGCAGGGCAGACCCTGGTCATATTGCCAGGCTGCCGAAAGCGTCATCAGCCATGCCGCCTCCAGCTCCATCCAGTTCCTGGCCAGCGGATGCTGGATCGCCTGGTTCTTGCCGATCGAACGGTTGAACACGATGCGCTCCCTGGCATAGGCCGCGGCACGCGAAAGTGCCACCATTCCGAGCCCGACCGCTTCGGCGGCGATCAAAATCCGCTCCGGATTCATGCCGTGCAGGATGTACTCAAAACCCCGGCCTTCCTCGCCGAGGCGATCCTCAAGCGGGATCTCAAAATTCTCGATGAAGAGCTCGTTGGAATCGACGGCCTTGCGGCCCATCTTCTCGATCTCATGCACGGCGATACGGCTGCGATCGAAATCGGTATAGAACAGGCTCAAGCCATGGGTCGGTTTCTTGACCTCCTCCAACGGCGTGGTACGCGCCAGCAGCAGAATCTTCTCGGCGACCTGCGCGGTCGAAATCCACACCTTCTGGCCGTTGACGATATATTTATCGCCTGACCGCTGCGCGCGGGTCTTCAACTGGGTGGTGTTGAGGCCGGTATTCGGCTCGGTGACGGCAAAGCAGGCTTTCTCGGTGCCCGCGGCGATCGGCGGCAGCATCCGCTTGCACTGCTCCCTGGTGCCGAATACGACAACGGGGTTGAGCCCGAACACATTCAAATGCACGGCGGAGGCGCCGGACATGCCGGCGCCCGATTCCGAAATCGTCCGCATCATGATGGCGGCATCGACGATGCCCAAGCCAGAGCCGCCATAGGCTTCGGGAATGCAGATGCCGAGCCAGCCGGCGTCCGCCAAGGCTTTGTGGAAATCGGCGGGAAAGCCACCTTCCTTGTCCTTCTTCAGCCAATAGGCGTCGTCGAACCGCGCGCAGATTTTTGCCACTGCGTCTCGAATGGATTCCTGGTTGGCGGTGAGTGCGAAATCCATGCGTCTCAATCCATTGGCCTGCCGGGCGCGGCTGAAGTGACGCCATCGCGAACCAGTGCTGCGATCTCGGCGTCGGAAAATCCGGCCTCGTGCAGGATTTCCGCACCGTGCTCGTTCAGACGCGGCGCCAGCCGCGCCGGCTCCACGGAAGTATCCGACCAATTGGCGGACACCTTCATGCTGCGGATCGGCCCTTCGCTCGGATGATCGACCACCGGAAAAAAGCCGGTCACGACCAGATGCGGGTCGTGCAAAATACTCTCAAGATCGTGCATCGGCATCACGGGAACGTCGGCCTTGTCGAGCAATTCGGTCCATTCGGCCGTGGTCCGCTCCTGGAAGATGCGGGCCAGTTCGGCATAGACCGTATCGATATTGACGGCGCGCGCGGCGAAGGTTGCGAATTTGGGATGGTGGCGCAGATCATCGCGGCCGGTTGCCTCAAGGAAATTCGCCCATTGCTTGTCGTTGTAAACGATCACACAGATATAGCCGTCGGAGGTTTTATAGGGCCGCCGGTCGCGCGACAGATGCCGCGCATAGCCGCCTCGGTCGAGCGGGGGCTCGTAAGTCAGGCCGCCCATGTGATCGCCCATCACAAAGCCCGCCATGGTCTCGAACATCGGAATGTCCACGCGCTGGCCGCGGCCTGTGCGATCGCGATGCACGAGACTCGCACAGATTGCGCCCACGGCGGTGAGACCCACGATGCGATCGACCAGCGCATTGGGAACGTAGCGCGGAACACCATCGCTGGTCTGCGCCATCAGAGCGGGCAGCGCAGTCGCGCCCTGGATCAGATCGTCGTAGGCGGGCTTGGCGGCATAAGGGCCATCCTGGCCGAAACCGAACACGCCGGCGTAGATCAGGCGCGAGTTGATCCTGGAGACCACATCATAGCCGAGCTGCAATCGCGCCATCGCCTGTGGCCGCACGTTGTAGACCAACACATCGGCGGACGCGATCAGCCGCAGCACCGCATCACGGCCGCCCGGCTTTTTCAGGTCCAGCGCGATGCTGCGCTTGCTGCGGTTGGTGTTGAGGAACACCGGCCCCATGCCGGGATGACGGGTCGGACCGATCTGCCGCGTCACGTCGCCATCAGGGGATTCGACCTTGATGACGTCGGCGCCATAATCGCCAAGCATCTGGGTCGCATAGGGACCCATCAGCACGGTCGTCATGTCAATGACCTTGACGCCCTCCAGCGGTCCCATGGTGGTGTTTGCTCCCTGCACGGCGCGGCACTCTGGCCGCGCGCTGCCTTTCTCCGACCTAGTAACGTCAGGGCGAAGGCAAGATCAAGGCTTCCCATCGTATAGAGGTATGCGCGAGGAGACTTTGTAGGGTTGGCTAAGCGAAGCGAGCCCGCCATGCCGAAACCAGAGCGGTGGGCACGGCGCAAGTGCGCCTTTGCCCACCCTACCGTTTCCTTCGCATCATCTCCCGCAACTCGGTCTTCAGCACCTTGCCGTAATTGTTCTTTGGCAGTGCGTCGAGATAGACGTAACGCTTCGGCCGCTTGAAGCGGGCGATCGAGGCGAGACAATGCGCGTCGAGCCCGGCGTCGTCGGCCACAGCACCCTCTTCCAGCACCACGCAGGCGACGACGATTTCGCCCCATTCCGGGTCGGCAACGCCGATCGCCGAGACCTCGCGCACGTCCGCGTGCGTCAGCAGCGCCTCTTCCACCTCGCGCGGATAGATATTGGTGCCGCCGGAAATGATCACGTCCTTTGAGCGATCCGAGAGCGTCAGGAATCCGTCCTCATCCAACCGCCCGACGTCGCCGGTGCGCAGCCAGCCATTCTTGAGGGTCTCTTCGTTGGCCTTGGGGTTGTTCCAATAGCCGAGCATGACAGCGGTGCCCTTGGCCTCGATCTCGCCGGTTTCGCCCACCGGCAGCGGCTTTCCCTCCGCATCCGTGATGCGAACCGTCATGACGCTCTGCGCGGTACCCGCGGAGGCGAGGCGTTCGAGATAGCGCGGGTGTTCGGTGCGCGCGTGCCATTCCCGGCTCAGCGAGGTGATCGTCATCGGCGATTCGCCCTGGCCGTAGATCTGGACAAAGCGCTGTCCCATGGTCGCGATCGCGTCTCTGATGTCGGCAAGATACATCGGCCCGCCACCATAGATGATGGTGCGAATGCCCTCGCCGTTCTCGCCGCGGCGCTTGGCGGCATCGACCAGGCGCCGCACCATGGTGGGCGCGGCGAACATCACGACATTGTCGAGCTGCCGGCCCAAATTGAGCACTTCATCCGGATCGAAGCCGCCGGATTCGGGAATGACGTGCCGCCCGCCCATGCGGACGTGGGCGAAGTTATAGAGGCCGGCGCCGTGCGAAATCGGTGCGGCATAGAGCGAGGCGTCGTTCGGCGTCGCATGATCGACGTCGGCGAGATAGCACATCGACATCGCCACCAGATTACCGTGGCTCAGCATCACGCCCTTCGGCCGGCCGGTGGTGCCCGACGTGTAGAACAGCCAGGCGAGATCATCGACCTCGCGCGGCAGCGGCGTGGGCGGGCCCTCGCCTTCGCGCATCGCGCGGTAGAGATCGCTATCCACCGACAATGTACTCATCGCCGCGGGCAGGTCGGCTTTCGCCTCCATCAACGCCGCGACCGTGTCATCGGAAACGAAAGTCAGTTTGGCGCCCGCATCGCTGCAGATCCAGGCCGCCTCGCGGCCGTGCAATTTGGCGTTGATCGGGATCGCGACCGCTCCCACCCACCAGATGCCATAGAGGCACTCGAGGTATTGGGTGCAATTGGTCGCGAACAGGCCGACGCGGTCGCCAGGGGCAATGCCGCAGTCGCGGGATAGCGCCGCGCCGACGGCAGCAGAGCGCCGCGCAAAGGTCGCGTAGTCCGCATCGAGATCGAAGCCGGTCAGAAGCGCCGGCGCATCGGGGCGAAGACGCGCCGATGCCGCCAGCCATTCGGCGACGTTCATCGCTCAAGCCCTCACGGGCCGCCTACCTTGCGGGCTCCAGCACGGAGACATAGTTGGCCACCGCCGCGCCCCCCATGTTGAAGATGCCGGCCAGTTTGGCATTCTTGATCTGCATCCCCTCGGGCGCCTGTCCAACCAACTGCATCGCGCTCAGCACATGCATTGAAACGCCGGTGGCGCCGATCGGGTGGCCCTTTGCCTTTAGTCCGCCGGAGGGATTGATCGGCAACTTGCCGTCCTTCTGGGTCCAGCCTTCCTTGATCGCACGCGCGCCCTGCCCCTTCGGCGTCAATCCCATCGCCTCATATTCGATCAGCTCGGCGACGGTAAAGCAGTCGTGAGTTTCGACAAAGGACAGATCGGCAAGCTGCACCCCGGCGGACTGCAGCGCACGCTGCCATGCCACGCTGCAGCCTTCGAACTGCAAGATATCGCGCTTCGACATCGGCAGGAAATCCTGCGCATGCGCGGTCGCCCTGACGTTCACGGCCTTGTCCATCGACTTCGCGGTTTCCTGATCAACCAGTACCAGAGCGGCCGCGCCGTCCGATACCAGCGAGCAATCGGTGCGCTTGAGGGGCCCTGCCACGAACGGATTCTTCTCGCTTTCGGAACGGCAGAATTCGTAGCCAAAGTCCTTGCGCATCTGCGCGTAAGGGTTGGCGACGCCGTTCTTGTGGTTCTTGGCGGCGATCATCGCCAACGCGTCGGACTGGTCGCCGTATTTCTGAAAGTAGGCCTGCGCGATCTTGCCGAACACGCCGGCGAAACCGCCGGGGGTATCGCCGTCCTCCGGCAGATACGAGGCGCGCAGCAGGTTGCGGCCGATCTCGGCCGAAGGCGTCCGGGTCATTTGCTCGACACCGACCACCAGCACGATTTTTGCTGCCCCCGCCGCGATCGCCCGGATGCCCTGGTGCACGGCGGCCGATCCGGTGGCGCAGGCATTTTCGACCCTTGTCGCCGGCTTGAATCGCAAATGCGGGTCGGCCTGCAGCACCAGTGCCGCGGTGAAATCCTGCGGAGAGAACCCGGCGTTGAAATGGCCGAGCACGATCTCATCGACGTCGGCGGCGGAAATCCCGGCGTCCGCCAGCGCGTCGGTTGCGACGCGAACCACAAGGCTCTCGACCGTCTCGGTATCGAGCTTGCCAAAGGGCGTGTGCGCCCATCCGACGATGCTGGCTGTCATGGTCGTTCTCCCCTGCGTTTGGCAAAAAAAATCAGGCCGCGAACTTACCACCAAGTTCGTCCTCGATGTGGATCCGGATGATATCGTCGAAGGTCTTTTCGGCGGTCGTGAAGCCCAACTGAAGCGCGCGTTTGGGATCGAAATTACGCGGCCAGCCCTCGACAATGCCCATGATAAAAGCGTCCGGCTCGTGTCTGATCCGCGCCGCCACCTTTTCGCCGGCGACCCGCTTCAGGGCCGCGATCTGCTCGCCAACGGTCGCCGACAGGCCGGGCATGGTGAGGTTTCGGCGAGCGCCGACTGCCGCCGTATCCATGGTCGCCGCATGGATCAGGAAACCCACCGCCGAGCGCGGCGAGGCATGCCAATGGCGGACCTCCTCGGATACCGGCAATACAGCCTCCTTGCCGGCGAGCGGTTCGCGCAGGATGCCGGAAAAGAATCCGGAAGCCGCCTTGTTGGGAAGGCCGGGACGAATGCAGATGGTCGGCAGGCGGATGCCGACGCCGTCCATGAAACCACGTCGCGAATAATCGGCGAGCAACAGTTCCCCGATCGCCTTCTGGGTGCCGTAGCTCAACAAGGGCGTATTAAAGAACTCGTCGTCGATGGCGTCGGGAAACGGCGCGCCGAATACCGCAATCGACGAGGTGAACACGACCCTCGGCTTGTAACCGCCACCGGCTAACCTGATCGCATCGAACAGCATCCGCGTGCCGTCGAGATTGATGCGATAGCCCTTGTCGAAGTCGAGTTCAGCCTCACCGGAGACAATCGCCGCCAGATGAAAAATCACGTCGGGACGATCGGCGACCAGCTTTGCGGCGACATCGGGCACGGCGAAATCGCACGTCACCGTGTCGATCGGAAATCCCGCTTTGGCCGGAGTGGCGGGCGCGACCACATCCTGCAGCGTCATGCGGGAGACGTCGCGCTTGCCCAGACGGCGATCACGCAGCAGCCGTTCGGTCAATTTGCGGCCGACCATGCCGGCTGCGCCCAAAACCAGTATATGCAAGACCCACTCCTTATTATTATCGATTTGGATCGCGGGCCTATGCCGTCACTCTTTGACGGCTCCGGTCATCGCCGACACGTAATGCTCGACGAAGAACGCATACAGGATCACGAGCGGCAGCGAGCCGACCAGCGCGCCCGCCATCAGCGAACCCCACTTGTAGATATCACCATCGACGAACTCGTTCACGATCGCCACCGGCACGGTCTTGTTCGGCGTCGATTGCAGGAAGGTGAGCGCGTAGATGAATTCGTTCCAGCACAGTGTGAAGGAGAAGATGAACGCCGAGATCAGGCCAGGAATCGCCAGCGGCAGGATAATGCGCGTGAGGATTTGCCAGCGCGACGCACCGTCGATAAGGGCGCATTCCTCAAGCTCATAGGGGATGGTCTTGAAGTATCCCATCAAGAGCCAGGTCGAGAACGGAATCAGCAGCGTGGGATAGACGAGGATCAGCGACAGCGGCGAATCGAACAGGCCGTAGGCCTGAATCACCGACGCCAGCGGAATGAACAGGATCGAGGGTGGGACGAGATAGGCAAAAAAGATCAGGACGCCGACCGTATCCGCGCCCTTGAACCTCAGGCGCACGATGGCATAGGCGGCCAGCACGCTGGCGATGATCGAGAGCGTCGTTGCGCCGACCGCAACGTACATCGTGTTCCACAGCCAACGCGGATACTGGGTCTCGAACAGAAGCTTGCTGATGTGCTTGAACGTCGGATGAACCACCCAGAACGGGTTGTAGGTGTTCATGTCGATCAGCTGCTCGTCCGGTTTGATCGAGGTCAGCGCCATCCAGTAGAACGGAAACAGCAGCACGATCAGGATCACGAACAGCGGCAGATAGAGTGTCACCAGGCGGCGCGGCAAAGACTCCAGATAGCTCATGCCATCGCTGTCGTCGCTGACGCCGACGGCCGGAACCTTCGATGGCAGCACCGAGTCAGTCATTGCTGGATCCTTGCTGCCACTTGCGGCGCTGCATGCCGAACCAGGATATCGCGATCGCCGCCAGCAGGAACGGAATCATCGCCGTGGCAATCGCGGCGCCCTCGCCAAGCCGGCCGCTGATGATGCCGCGCTGATAGCTCAGCGTTGCCATCAGATGCGTGGCGTTGACCGGACCGCCGCGCGTCAAGGCCCAGATCAGCTGGAAATCCGTGAACGTAAACAGCACCGAGAAGGTCATCACCACCGCGATGATCGGGGTCAGCAGTGGATAGGTGATGAAGCGGAAGCGCTGCCAGTTGGTGGCGCCGTCCAGCGTCGCCGCCTCATAGAGCGAGGGCGACACCGTCTGCAGCCCGGCCAGCAGCGTGATTGCGACGAACGGAACGCCGCGCCAGATGTTGGCAAAAATCACGCTGCCGCGCGCCCAGTTCGAATCGCCGAGGAAGTTGATGTTGTGGTCGATCAGGCCAAGCTTGATCAGCGACCAGGAAATGATCGAAAACTGGGAATCGTAGATCCACCAGAACGCGATCGCCGAGAGCACGGTCGGCACGATGAAGGGGATCAACACGATCGAACGGATCACCGCCTTGAACGGCATGTGACGGTTCAACAGCAAAGCGAGATAAAGACCGATGGCGAATTTGATCGCACTCGCGACGATCGTATAGAGCAGCGTGTTGAAAACCGAGAGCCAGAAGATGGAATCATCCCATAGCCATTGGTAGTTCTCGAGGCCGATGAAAACGCCGGTGCGACCGATGCGTTCATCGGTGAAGCTCATCCAGACCCCAAGAAACAGCGGATAGGCAAGAAACAGGATGAGAAATGCCGCAGCCGGCAGCATGAACCACAGCGCCACCCAGTTGCGATTGACCCGCAGCCGTGACCACAGCGACGGCGTATCGACGCCGGCTGCCGGTACAGGCACAGATGTCTGAAGGGTACTCATCTCGCTCCAATTCCATATCAGGACACGACGCCCGGCCGTTGGCTGGTCCGGCCGCCGAGCGTGGCTCGGATTTCCAATAAAACCGGCCGGCGCGGCGAACCGCGCCGGCCTGCATCTTATCGGAAGATGCGCTTGGCGGAACGTTCCGCCGAGGCCATCGCGGTCTTCACATCCTCGCGACCGGTGCAATAATTGGCGAACATGTCGACCACGACGAAGTCGGCAATCGCAGCCGCGGCATTCTCGCCCATCTGGCCAACACCCGCCGGCGTCTGCGAGGTTTCGGCCACGTCCCGGAACGGCGTGTTCTTGGGATCGGCGGTCCAGATCGGGTTTTTATTAAAGCCAAGCAGGAACGGCGAGAGATAGCCTTGCGCGGCTTCAACCCAGGGATTCAACTGGTCCGGATCAAGCATGAATGCCGTGAAGGCTTTGCATGCCTGTGGAAACTTGGTGAAGTTGAAGACCAGGATCGGGAAGCCTAGATTCAATTCTCGGGTTTTTCCATCCACCCCCGCCGGCAGATGGGCGTGATTCATGTCCGCGGCGATTTGCGGGTTTTCCTTCTTCGCCGTGACATAAATCGAGATGCCGTTGACGGTGAGGTGAAGCTGCCCCGCCAGGAACGCCTTGTTGTTGGAGCTGTCGTTCCAGGACGCCGTGCCGGGAACAAAGTTGTCATACAGGCCCTTGACGTATTCGAGTGCCTTGGCGGTTTCCGGCGAATTGATGACAACCTTGTTGCTCTTGTCGATCAGATTGCCGCCGTGCGCCCACAAGGCCCAATGCAGCCAGGTGTTGGCGTCGCCCGAGGCGTGTCCGAGCGCCATGCCTGCGGGGGTGCCGTTCTTGTTCAACCCCTTGATCAAGTCGGCAAAGCCGCCAAGGTCCTTGGGGAACTCCTTGTGACCGGCTTTTTCCATAGCGGCGGTGCGGTAATTCACCAGCGCGCCAGTGGCGGCAACGGGAACTCCGAGCCACTTGTCGTCCAGCCTGCCGTAGGCTTCGCCCGATTTCGACCAACCGCCGCCTTTCTTGCCGACGTATTCGGCGACATCGGTCATATCGGCGCATTTGGTCGGGAACAGGAACGGCAGCGAGTAAAGACCCCAAACGATATCGAGGCCTTGCCCGGTGTTGGCCGCCACCGACGCCTTGGGTTGGAGGTCGTCATAGGATTCGTTGGAAACGTTGACGGTTACGCCGGTCGCCTTCTGGAAGGCATCGACGATCTTCATGAACGCCACATCCTCGGCTTCGACGAAACGCTTCCAGCGCAACAGGTTGATCTTGGCGCCCGCTTCCGGTTTCCACTGCGCGGTCTGCGCCCACGCCTGTGCATAGCCCAGCAATTGCTCGCTCGACATGCTCGCTGCGATCGCAAGCAGGCTGCCACCACCCCTAAGCACGGACCGCCGATCCGGTGTAAAATGACTCATCGTCGCTCTTCTCCCTGTTTAATTGGCTCGTTGATCGACCAATTGTTTTTTCGCTAACTCATAACCGCTTGCCGGTGGCCTCGTCGAACAGATGCACCACCGAGGGGTCCGGTTTCAGCCGGATCCTGTCGCCAGGATTGAATTGGTGACGCTCGCGGAATACGGCAACCACTTGCTCCCCGCCAAGCTTGGCGAATACCTGCGTTTCCGATCCGGTCGGCTCGACCACCACGATCTCGGCTTCCGCGCCGTCATCGGCGATGGTGAAGTGCTCGGGCCGCACGCCGAAGATAGCGGGCCGGCCGTCCGAATTGGCCGGCGCCGACTTCAGCGGCAGTTTTACGCCGTTCGGTCCCTCGAAACTGGCGTTGCCGTTCACCCTTACCTTGCCTTTGAGGAAATTCATCGCCGGCGAGCCGATGAAGCTCGCGACGAATTGGTTGTCCGGCCGATCGTAGAGCTCGAGCGGGGAACCGATCTGCTCCACGATGCCCTCGTGCATCACCACGATCTTGTCGGCCATGGTCATGGCTTCGATCTGGTCGTGCGTCACGTAGACGGTCGTGGTCTTCAGCCGCTGGTGCAGTTCCTTGATTTCGGTGCGCATCGCCACGCGAAGCTTGGCGTCGAGGTTCGACAGCGGTTCGTCGAACAGGAACACCTGCGGATCGCGCACGATGGCGCGCCCCATTGCGACGCGCTGACGCTGTCCGCCGGACAATTGCCGGGGGTAGCGATCAAGCAGCGGCGTCAGGGCCAGAATTTCCGCAGCGCGCTTGACGCCCCTGCTGATCTCGTCCTGGCTCGCCCCCCGCAACTTGAGCGAAAATCCCATATTGTCGGCGACCGTCATATGCGGATAGAGCGCATAATTCTGGAACACCATAGCGATATCGCGCTCTTTGGGCTGGACGTTGTTGACCACGCGGTCGCCGATCGAAATCGTGCCGGAGGTGATGTTTTCCAGCCCGGCCAGCATCCGCAACAAGGTCGATTTGCCGCAGCCGGAGGGGCCGACCAGCACGACAAAAGCACCGTCCTCGATCGGTATGGACACGCCGTGCAAGACCTCAAAGCCGCCAAACGATTTTCGCACGTCGCGAATCTGCACTGACGACATGAAATAACCTCCCGAATACGCCCACAGCCGCGGCGAATGCCCCGGTCGTCCTCGATTTGACCGGGTCATACCAGACTTTTTCGGTGCTGTCCTTGGATCAAAGTCGTAGGCGTTCGCCTCGGCCGCTAACGTTGCGAAGCCCGCGGCGACATGCGAACATTAGCCGCCAACACAAAGATTTCGCACAAGAATAAGGCGTGTGCGCTGCGGGAGAACCCATGAACAAACCGTTTACCGGCGCCACCAGGCGCAAACTCCGTTCCAGCGAATGGTTTAACAACCCGCACAACCCCGGAATGACCGCGCTCTACCTCGAGCGCTACCTCAATTACGGCTTGACCCGGCACGAGTTGCAATCCGGCAAGCCGATTATCGGCATCGCGCAGACCGGCAGTGACCTGTCGCCCTGCAACCGCCATCACCTCGAACTGGCCCACCGGGTCCGGGAGGGAATCCGCGCCGCCGGCGGGATCGCGATGGAATTTCCGATGCACCCGATCCAGGAGACCGGCAAGCGGCCGACCGCGGCGCTTGATCGCAACCTCGCTTATCTTGGCCTGGTCGAAATCCTGTTCGGCTACCCCCTGGACGGCGTGGTCCTGACCACCGGCTGCGACAAGACCACCCCCGCCTGCCTGATGGCGGCGGCAACCGTCAATCTGCCGGCGATTGTGCTCTCGGGCGGGCCGATGCTGAACGGCTGGCACAATGGCGAACGCTCGGGTTCCGGAACCGTGGTCTGGAAAGCGCGCGAGCGGCTCGCCGCCGGCGAGATCGACTACGAGGAGTTCATGAACATCGTGGCGTCGTCGGCGCCCTCGGTCGGCCATTGCAACACCATGGGCACCGCGTCGACCATGAATTCGCTGGCCGAAGCGCTCGGGATGTCGCTGCCTGGCTGCGCCGCGATCCCCGCGCCTTATCGGGAACGCGGCCAGATTGCTTACGAGACCGGCAAACGCATCGTCGGAATGGTCTGGGAGGACCTCAAACCGTCAGACATTCTGACGCGAAAGGCTTTCGAGAACTGCATCGTCGTCAATTCGGCGATCGGCGGCTCGACCAACGCACCGATCCATATCAACGCGCTCGCCCGCCATATCGGCGTAGAGCTCGGAATCGACGATTGGCAGAAACTCGGTCACGCCATTCCCCTTCTGGTGAATATGCAGCCGGCCGGCTTCTACCTCGGTGAGGAATTCCATCGCGCCGGCGGCGTGCCGGCGGTGGTGCGCGAACTGATGACGGCCAAGCGCATCCATGAGGACGCCATGACCGTCAACGGTCACACCATGGGCGACAATTGCCGCGAGGCACCAAAGCCCGACGGCGACGTGATCTGGAGTTTTGACAAGCCGCTGGTGAAGGACGCCGGCTTCCTCGTGCTGCGCGGCAACCTGTTCGATTCCGCGATCATGAAGACGAGCGTGATCTCCAGGGAATTCCGCGACCGCTATCTGGTCAATCCGAAGGATCCGAACGCGTTCGAGGGACGCGCGATCGTGTTCGAAGGTCCGGAGGATTATCACGCTCGGATCGATGATGCTGCACTCGATATCGACGAGCGCTGCATCCTGTTCGTGCGCGGTACCGGTCCGATCGGCTATCCCGGCGGCGCCGAAGTCGTGAACATGCAGCCGCCGGCGGCGCTGATCAAGCGCGGCATCCTCTCTCTGCCCTGCATCGGCGACGGCCGACAATCCGGAACCTCGGGCTCGCCGTCGATCCTCAATGCCACCCCTGAAGCCGCGGCCGACGGCGGCCTTGCGATCCTCAAAACCGGCGACAAGGTCCGCATCGATCTCAACAAGGGCAGCGCCAATATCCTGATTTCCGACGAGGAGCTGAAAAAGCGGCGCGCGGAACTGAAAGCCAAAGGCGGCTTTCCGTTTCCTGCCAGCCAGACGCCGTGGCAGGAACTTTATCGCTCGACCGTCGGCCAGCAGGCCACCGGCGCCTGCATGGAATTCGCCACGCGCTACCACGACATCGCCGGGCGGGTCGGCGTGGCGAGGGATAATCATTAGAACACCCATCGCCATTGCCGGGCAAAAGGCGCGAAGCGCCGTCTTCATGCCTCTTGACCCGGCAATCCATCATTCTTGCGAAGAAGATGGATGCGCGGGTCAAGCCCGCGTATGACGAGCGAAAATTCGACGATAACTTGTGGGAGAACGACATGTCAGACCGCCTTAAGGGCAAGCGCGCTTTCGTCACCGCGGGCGCGGCAGGGATTGGCCGCGCCTCGGCCATCGCCTTTGCGCGCGAGGGCGCATCGGTTTTTGCGACCGATATCGACGAAAAAGGTCTGGCGTCGCTCGCCCAAGACGGCGTCACCGACGTGGCACGGCTCGACGTGCGAGACACTTCGGCTGTCGCCGCGATGGCAAAGCGCGTCGGTCCGATCGACATCCTCCTGAATGCGGCGGGCTTCGTGCATCACGGCACCGCGCTCGATTGCTCGGACGAGGACTGGGATTTTTCGTTCGACCTCAACGTCAAGTCGATGCACCGGACGATCCGGGCCTTTCTCCCGGGCATGCTGAAACGCGGCCACGGTTCGATCGTGAACATCTCCTCGGCTGCCGGCGTGTTCAAGGCCGCACCCAACCGTTACGTCTACGGCGCGACCAAAGCCGCGGTCGCGGCGCTGACGCGCGCCATCGCTGCCGATTTCATCACCAAGGGCATCCGCTGCAATTGCATCTGCCCCGGCACCATCGAGACGCCGTCGATGCTCAACCGCGCCGCCGCCGCAGGCCCCGGCGGGCGCGAGATGTTCGTGTCCCGGCAACCGATGGGACGCCTCGGCACCGCGGAGGAGATCGCCTCGCTCGCGCTCTATCTCGCCAGCGACGAAAGCGCGTTTACGACAGGTGTCGCGCATATCATCGATGGTGGCTGGACGCTTTGAACCTCATCCTGAGGAGCGGCGCCGGAGTTTATCATCGGGCCGCGCTTTGCGGGGACCCGTTGGCCGCGTCTCGAAAGATGAGGCCGGGATACCCTCATGGTTCGAGACGCGCGCAAGAGCGCGCTCCTCACCATGAGGATCACACATGAAAGGATTTTTCCCATGAACAAGATCGATCTGAACGGGCGCTGCGCCGTCGTCACCGGCGGCGCGCAAGGTTTTGGGCGCGCCATCACCGAGCGCTTTGTCAGCTCCGGCGCCAAGGTCGCGATCTGGGATCACGACCTGCCATTCGCCGAGAAAACGGCCAAGGAAATCGGCGCCGGGGTCACGGCGTTCAAGGTCGATGTCTCCGATCCTTCGGCGGTTGAAAAAACGCGCGATGCGACACTGGCCGCCTTCGGCAGAATAGACATTCTCGTCAACAATGCCGGCATCGCCGGCATCAACAAAACGGTGTGGGAAACCGAGCTCGAGGAATGGCGCAAGGTGCTGCGCATCAATCTCGACGGGCCTTTTATCTGTTGCAAGGCGGTCGCTCCTGCGATGATCAACCAAGGTTACGGCCGTATCGTCAATATCGCTTCTATTGCTGGCAAGGAGGGTAATCCCAACGCGGCTCACTACTCAGCCTCAAAGGCCGGCCTGATCGCATTGACAAAATCGCTCGGCAAGGAGCTTGCGCAGCACGACATCCTGGTCAACGCGGTGACCCCCGCCGCCGCCCGCACCGCGATCTTCGACCAGATGACACAACAGCACATCGACTTCATGCTGTCGAAGATTCCCAAGGGACGTTTTGTGCTGGTGGAAGAACTCGCGGCGATGGTGGCGTGGCTGGCGTCGGAGGATTGCGCGTTCTCCACCGGCGCGGTGTTCGACATTTCCGGCGGGCGGGCGACGTATTGAGAGCCGGATGACAGAGATGTCATGGTCTGGCCTGCCGCACTATCCGGCGACGGCTCCCCAATGATGTGGGCGCGTGCTAACCTCGCGCCCTCCCGTCCAACCGGTCAGGACTCCCGTGAACATCACCCTCTACGACGTGTCGGTCTGGGTTTTGCCGCTCGTCATCGCCATCACCTTTCACGAGGCCGCGCACGGTTTCGTCGCCCACCGCCTCGGCGACAACACGGCGTTTGATCGCGGCCGCGTCAGCTTCAATCCGCTCCGCCACATCGATCCGTTCGGCACTCTGATACTGCCGGCGATCCTGCTCATGTCGCATTCGCCGTTTTTGTTCGGCTACGCCAAGCCGGTGCCGGTGAACTTCCGCGCACTTCGCAATCCGCGGATCGACATGGTCTGGGTGGCGCTGGCCGGGCCCGCTACCAATATTGCGCTGGCTCTGCTCGCAGCCGCGGCGTTTCATATCGTGGACTACTTGCCCGCCAACGCGGCGCAATGGGTGGCCGACAACCTCAAAAACGCGCTGGTTATCAACGTCATCCTTGCGATCTTCAATATGCTCCCGATCCCGCCTTTGGACGGTGGCCGGGTTGCCGTCGGGCTATTGCCAAGGGCGCTCGCCTACCCGCTCTCCCGCCTGGAGCCGTTCGGGATGCTGATCCTGATCGGCGTTCTGATCCTACTTCCGCTGGTTGGTTCGCAGTTCGGTCTAAATCTTGATGTTATTTCGGAGATACTGAGGACAGCGACCGGTTTTGTGCTTCACCTGATCCTCGCGGTCACCGGAAACACATAGCTATACAAGGCGTTTTCGAGGGAAGCGGGAACCGGTTCGCGTGAAGAAAACGCGTCAAACAAGACTTAAACCCGCCGGAAGGAGCAAAGGCCACCTTGATCAAAGCAGCCGACATGATGATCGCGCGACGCGCCGATACCAGGGCGAGAGCCGATTTTGCGACCTGGAACATGATGGCGAAGCTCAATGGCGCCTCCTCGCTGCCCCCCGAGGCCCAGACCTTCCTCGATCGCTACAAGACGCTGCGGAAGGAAAAGTCCGAGGCCGAGGCAACGGACGCCATCATCCAGCTCATCTACAAAAGCTATTATGAGGAGATGGGCGGGGCCGGCGAACCGCCCGATGTCAAAGCCCATCCGGTCGGCAAGGGTACGGGCAACGTGACCGCCTTCAAGCGCCCGCCGCCCCAGCGGCCCAAAACCACCGCCGGTCCGCAGGCAAAGCCCCGGCTTCCCGTCGCGCTGATCTTTGCCTGCCTCGTCATCGTTTACACCGGTTTTCGATATTTCCTGCGGTGAGTGCGCAACGCCCGCCACCGCGACCCGGCCGTGCCCCGATTCAGGCATCAAGCGCCCGCACCAGATAGCCTGCTGCGCGCGAATCATTTTGCCGCATCGCCTAGGCGGGATGGTGAATGCCGGGCATAGTGACCGGCGTATTCTCGGATTTTGCCAAAACGCCCGGCGTGGCCTCGCCGGGCGTTTTCATTTCATAGGCGCTCACGGCGTTGTTCTGGCTCGCTTCAGCCGTGCCCTTTGACTTTGAAGATCACGGGAAGGGTGAAATTCAACCCCTCGTCGGCCACCGCAGGCGGAGGCTGCGGCACCGGATCGGATCGCCGGACCATCGCGAGCGCCGCCGCGTCGAAAGCTGCATCGCCCGATCCCTTGACGATGCTCGTCGAGAGAACATGGCCCATTCGGTCCAACACGAAACTGACCAGGATCTCGGCGCTCTTCTGCAGTCGATCCGCGGGGTAGCGCTTGTGACGATCGAGATGGGCGACCAACTGCTTCTGCCAGGTCGCACGCAGGCGCTGCGCGCTCGCGCCGGTACCCTGCGCGGGCGCCACCGAACGTGCGCCTTCCGGAATCGCCTCGGAACTCGGCGTTGCGGTTGCCTCGGCGGCGACCGACTCCATCGAGGCCGAAGTCTGCAACTCGGCGACTTTTGAATCGTCTTCCTTCGGCTTGTCCGCGGCGTTCGGCGTCACCACGCGATCGGGATCATCGCTTTCGGTCGGAACGTCCTTTGGAAGCTCCGTCTCCTTGACTTCGGCCTTCTGCTCGGCGAGCGCAGGCGATGCCACGGACGCCTCAACATCCGGACCCGGCGGCAGATCGGTCGCTTCAAGATGCGGCGATGTCATTTCAAGGCCGATCTCGATCGCCGGCGCGCCGAATACATCGTCGGGTTCGACGGCACGCAGATGTGCGAGCGCCAGCGCGGCGCCGCCGACGTGGAGTGCAAGCGCGGCGAGCCCTGCAAAAATCCACAGCCGCCGCGAAGGCTTTTGTTCGGCGTCGAGGTCACGCATAGCGATATTCAGCCACTCGGGGCCTGGGATTTAAGGCCTGGAATCTAGGGCTTCGGGTTCTCAACTGCGGAAGACGGCGCCGCGGATTCCGGAACGCCCTCCAGCGCAACCAGCTTGATCTTAGTGTAGCCTCCGGCGCGCAGGATTTCCAGCACATCCATCAACTCACCATAGGGAACCGCGCGATCGGCGCGCAGAAAGATAAAGCGATCCTTGCTGTTGTCGGCCATGGCGTCGAGCGTGCCAACAAGATCGGCGCGCTTGATCGGGCTTTCTCCAACCGCCACGGCGAGGTCGGGCTTAATACTCACGTAAGTCGGTTTGTCGGGCTTCTTCTGCGGAGTCGCGGTCGATGACGGCAGGTCGATTGGAAGGTCGACGGTCGACAGCGGCGCGGCCACCATGAAGATGATCAGCAGGACGAGGATGACATCGATGAAAGGCGTGACGTTGATCTCGTGCGTTTCCGCGAAATCGCCGTCGTCATCCAGTTCCGCATCGGTGATCGAAGCGCCCATCATCTACTCCGCGGCGCGCGATTTCGGGCCGCCCGGCGAACTGACATGGGTGCGGTCAAGATCGCGCGACAATAATCGTCCCGCGGCACCCGACGAGCGCCCCACCAGTTCGAGATAGCCCTTCGTCACCCGCGCGAAATGATTGTAGATGATGACCGCCGGGATAGCGGCGACCAGGCCAATGGCGGTCGCAAGCAGCGCCTCGGCGATGCCGGGTGCGACGACAGCGAGATTAGTCGTCTGCGATTTCGAAATGCCGATAAAGCTGTTCATGATGCCCCACACCGTGCCGAACAGTCCGACGAACGGTGAAGTCGCGCCGATGGTGGCAAGCACTCCCATGCCGAGTCGGATCCGCCGCGCCTCCGCGCGCACGATCTCGGCAAAGCTCGATGCTGCCCGTTCCTTGATGCCGGCGTCGCTGGAAATTCCCGCCGATAACCGCGCCTCGCGCATCGCGGCAGCCAGCAGCGCCGACAATACGCTGTTGTTGGCTCCCAGAACGAATTGCGCCTCCGACAGCGATCTTGCATCGCCGATCTTGCCGAGCGCGGCGCCCAGCCTGCGCCGGATGAGCGATAGCTCGATCATTTTCGCGATGAAGATGGTCCACGTCATCAGCGAGGCAAAGGCAAGGCCGATCATCACGGCCTTCACCAGGATATCCGCGGACAGGAACATCGACCATGGTGACAACTCACGCAGCGCCACTGCCGTCGATTTCAGCGGTCGGCTGACGCCCTCTGCCGGCGTCGCCGTCATGTCGGACGCCGCTGGCGGGAGGGGGGCCTGTGGAGTAACCGCTGGCTGCGACGCCACCGGAGCATGCTGGGGCGCAGGCGCTGCGTTCTGCTGCGCCGATAGCGGCAAGGCCGGCGAAAACATCGCCAGCGCAACGAGGACGGCAAATGCCGCGCGATAAGGTGAGTTGTCCATACTTGAGCCGGTGCGGGGTCGATTGCGACGGTTGCATCCGTCCAGTTACAGGTCCTTGCGGGACGCCGAGATAAAAACCACGACGCGGGCTGAATTGGGGCTCGGCCACACCACCATGTTATATTATAACATCTCAGGGATTGCCGATCAGTGTCAACCGTATTGGTAGCACCGAAGGGCGCCAGCCGCCGCTCCTGTTACTTGGCAGCGACCTTGCCGGGAGGCTCGGCCAAGGCTTTGATCCGCTCCTTGATGTCTTTAAGCGTCTTGAGGCTGGTTTCGATCGCCGTGGCCGGAATGTCTTGCAACACATCGGTCGCGATGGCGTTGCGCAGACTGTCGAGATCATCGGCCAGCTGGCGCCCGCTTGCGGTGAGGAACAGCCGGTTGGCCCGTCGATCCCTGGGGTCGTGCCGGCGCTCGACGAGGCGATGTTCGACCAGCCGGTCGAGCAGGCGCACCAAGGAAATCGGCTGCAGTTCGAGCACATCGGCCAAATCGACCTGCGACAACCCCTCTTGCTCGCGCAGCCGGAACAGCACGATCCACTGCGCGCGCGTTGTGCCTCGACCCTTGGCACGATGGTCAATATAGTTGCGCAAAAAGCGCGAACTTTCGACAAGCTGCGTAATTAGCTGCTTTTTAAGATCGAGAGACATGCGGTCCATGGTCCCCGAAGCTTGCGAAATGTTTAGGATTCTCAAGTTATAGTATGTTTACACATTAAGTGCACGCATATTATATCTGTAATCCCTTTGAACCTTTTTGAAGACCCGCTAATTCTTATTTTTTGGACCTGCAGGCCGACACATGAACAACTCGCGGACGGTGCGTTGGATTTTGCTGGTCGCAGCCGTCGGCGGGCTGTGCTTTTACGGCTGGCAGCGATTTCACGGTGAGGATCGGGCGGCCGCTGCGAACAATGCGCAAAAGGCTGCTGCCCGCAATGCAATACGCGTGACCATCGCCCCGGTCGAGAAAGCCGACTTTCCGGTCTATCTGACCGGACTGGGAACCGTTCAGGCCTTTAATACGGTCGTCGTGCGCTCCCGCGTCGACGGCCAGATTGACAAGATTGCCTTCAAGGAAGGCCAATTGGTGAACCAGGGCGACCTTCTCTGCGAGATCGATTCCCGCCCTTACCAGGCAACGCTTGACCAGGCCAAGGCCAAGAAGGAGCAGGACGAGGCCAATCTGGCGAATACCAACCTGGACCTGCAGCGCTTTATCAAGCTCGGTGAATTCGCGACCCGGCAACAGCTCGACACCCAGCGTTCCACCGTCCAGCAATTGACCGCCCAGATCGCGGCCGACGCAGCCGCCATCGCCAACGCACAGACCCAACTCGACTACACCTCCATCAAGGCGCCGATCTCCGGCATTGTCGGCTTGCGCCTGGTCGATGTAGGCAACATCGTCAATGCTGCGACGCAGACCGGGATTGTCACGATTACCCAGATCGAGCCGATTGCTGTTATTTTTACCGCGCCCGAAGAGCAATTGCCTTATATAAATGAGGCGCAAGCGATTGCGCCGCTCAAGGTGATCGCGATCACGACCGACGGCAAGAAACCCTTGGCGGAAGGAACATTGGCGGTGGTCAACAATCAGGTCGACTCCACCAGCGGCACCATCCGCCTCAAGGCCGTGTTCGAGAATAAGGACCACGCATTGTGGCCGGGCCAGTCAGTCTCGACACGGCTTCTGGTGCAAACGCTTAAGGGCGCAACGGTGGTTCCAGACGACGCGATCCAGCATGGAACCGAAGGCCTCTATGCTTTTATCGTCAACCAGGACAGCAAGGCCGAACTGCGAAAGGTCAAGGTCAGCCAGTCGATCGACGGGCGCTCGGTGGTCGAGACAGGCCTGTCTCCCGGACAGCAGGTCATCACGACAGGTCAATACAAGGTTCAGTCCGGCACCCTCGTCAGCACCGCAGTAGCCAGCTCGGATCCAGCACAACCCAAGGTCCGCCAGGAATGAGCGAAGGGATTTCAGCACCCTTTATTCGCTATCCAATCGGCACCTCGCTGATGATGGCCGGTATTCTCTTTGTCGGCCTCGTCGCCTATCCGCTGCTGCCGGTCGCGCCGCTGCCGCAGGTAGACTTTCCAACCATCCAGATCACCGCTCAATTGCCGGGCGCGAGCCCTGAGACGATGGCATCGTCAGTGGCGCAGCCGCTGGAGCGGCAATTCGCGCAGATTCCGGGCATCGCCCAGATGACTTCAACGAGTTATTTGGGAACAGCCGCCGTCACGATCCAGTTCGACCTCAACCGCAACATCGACGGTGCCGCCAACGACGTCCAGGGCGGGATCAACGCCGCCGCCGGCCAGCTGCCCAAGAACCTTCCCTCGCCCCCAACCTATCGCAAGGTCAATCCGGCGGACTCGCCGATCCTGCTGCTGGGGGCAACGTCGGATTCGTTGCCGCTGACCACCGTCAGCGACTCCGTCGATGCCCAGCTCGCCCAGCAGATCAGCCAGATTTCCGGCGTGGCGCAGGTCACGATCGGCGGCCAGCAGAAACCGTCGATCCGCGTCCAGGTCGATCCCGCGAAACTGGTCGCCAAGGGCCTGTCGCTCGAGGACGTGCGCAACCAGATTTCGATCGTGACGGTCGACAGCCCGAAGGGCAACATCGACGGCGAAAGGCGCGCCTTTACGATCTACGCCAACGACCAGATGCTGGATTCGAAGGACTGGAACGACGTCATCATCGCCTACCGCAATGGCGGACCTTTGCGGATTCGCGACATCGGCCAGGCGGTGACGGGGCCGGAAGATGCCAAGCAGGCCGCCTGGGCCAACGGCAAGCGTGGCGTGTTCCTGGTCGTCTACAAGCAGCCCGGTGCCAACGTCATCGAGACGGTGGACAAGATCAAAGCGCTGTTGCCGAGGCTGGTGGCCGCCATTCCGGCCTCGATCAAGGTCGAAGTCATCAGCGATCGTACCCAGACCATTCGCGCCGCCGTCGAGGATGTGCAGTTCACGCTGCTCCTGACCATCGCACTCGTCGTCATGGTCATCTTCATTTTCCTGCGCAGCTTCTGGGCAACCGTCATTCCGACCGTGACCGTGCCGCTCGCGCTGCTCGGCGCCTGCGCGCTGATGTGGGTGTTCGGCTATACCCTCGACAACCTTTCATTGATGGCGTTGACGATCGCCGTCGGATTTGTCGTCGACGACGCCATCGTGATGCTGGAAAACATCACGCGTTACGTCGAGGAAGGCGAGAGGCCGATGGCCGCCGCGTTCAAGGGCGCCAGCGAGATCGGGTTCACGATCGTGTCGATCAGTATTTCGCTGGTCGCCGTGCTGATTCCGCTGTTGCTGATGGGTGGCATCATCGGACGCCTGTTCCGCGAATTCGCGGTGACGCTGACGATGACGATCTTCGTGTCGATGGTGGTCTCGCTGACGCTGACGCCGATGATGGCATCGCGCTTCCTGCGCTCACATAGCGAAGCCCCCAAGCACGGACGTTTCTACCAATGGAGCGAGCGCGGCTTCGACGCCATGCTGCACGCCTATGAGAGCGGGCTCGACCTTGCAATGCGCTGGCGGTTGACGACGCTGGTCATTTTCTTCGCTACGCTGGGATTGTCGATCTACCTCTTCATCATCATTCCGAAGGGCTTCTTCCCCCAGCAGGACATCGGCCTGATCACCGCGACGTCCGAAGCCAATCAGGACATTTCTTTCGCCGAGATGAAGCGGCGGCAGGAGGCTTTTGGCGCGATCGCGCAGGCTGACCCCGCTGTCGCCTCCGTGGCGATGGCGATCGGCGGCAATGGCAGGGCCGGCAATAACGGCAGCGTATACATCACACTGAAACCAAACAACGAACGCGACGCCTCCGCCCAACAGGTCATCTCCCGGCTGCGTCCCAAGCTTGAAAAGGTTGAGGGCGCCCGGCTGTTCATGCAGGCTGCGCAGGACGTGCGGCTCGGTGGCCGGCCGACGCGGACGCAGTTCGAGTTTACGCTACAGGATGCCAACCTCGCCGAGCTTAACGAATGGGCGCCAAAAGTCCTGGCCAAGATGAAGGAGCTGCCGGAGCTGCGCGACGTCGCCACCGACCAGCAGACCCAGGGAACGACGCTCGAGCTGAAGATCAATCGCGACACCGCGTCGCGCTTTGGCATCCAGCCGCAATTGATCGACGACACGCTTTACGACGCGTTCGGCCAGCGCCAGGTGACCCAGTATTTCACCCAGCTCAACAGCTACCATGTGATCCTGGAAATCCTGCCCGAGTTGCAGGGCAACCTCGACACGCTCAACAAACTTTATGTCAAATCGCCGACGACCGGTGATCAGGTGCCTTTATCGACGTTCGCGACCTGGACCAGCGATCCGGTCCGTCCACTCTCGATCAGCCATCAGGGACAGTTTCCGGCGATTACGATCAGCTTCAACCTCGCGCAAAATGTCGCGCTCGGGCAAGCGACCGATGCCGTGCAAAGGGCGATGGCTGATCTCGGTACGCCTGCAACGCTCAGCTCGAGCTTCCAGGGCACCGCGCAGGCGTTCCAGCAGTCGCTCGGCACTGTACCGCTCTTGATCATGGCGGCGCTCGTGGTGGTCTACCTGATCCTCGGCATTCTCTATGAAAGCTACATTCATCCGCTGACCATTCTGTCCACACTTCCCTCGGCAGGTGTTGGGGCGCTGGCGATCCTGATGATGTTTGGATACGACTTCAGTCTGATCGCATTGATCGGCATCATCCTGTTGATCGGCATCGTCAAGAAGAACGGCATCATGATGGTCGACTTCGCGATCTCGGCCGAGCGCGACGAGCATCTCACCCCTGAACAGTCGATCCGCAAGGCCGCCCTGCTGCGGTTTCGTCCGATCATGATGACGACGATGGCGGCCATGCTCGGCGGCGTGCCGCTGATGCTGGGTACGGGTACCGGATCGGAAATCCGCCAGCCGCTAGGCTACGCTATGGTGGGTGGCCTGCTCGTCAGCCAGGCGCTCACGCTGTTCACTACGCCCGTGGTTTATCTCTATCTCGACAAGCTTTCGAACGCCTTCTCAAGCTGGGGACGCTCGAAGGATGACGATGGCGACCACGTGGCAGAGCACGGCGCCGTCAAGGAAGCTGCCGAGTGACTTGACTTGGTGGCCTGCCGCCGCGCGTCGCACGCCTCGCAAAGATTTTAGCAAAGCCGCATTCGTCAGCCGGTGCCGAGATACGCCTTCTGCACCTGCGGATCGTTGGCGAGATCGGCTGCGGTGCCCGACAACACGCTCTTGCCAACTTGCAGGACGGTCGCGAAATCCGAAACTTCGAGCGCGAGTTCGATTGATTGCTCGGCGAGCAGGATGGTCAGCCCTGCCTTGTGCAGCCGTTCGAAGGTCTCGTACATCGATTCGACCACGGCCGGCGCCAGGCCCAGCGACGGCTCATCCAGCATCAGGAGTTTGGGGTCGCTCATGAGCGCGCGACCGACCGCGAGCATCTGCCGCTCGCCGCCGGACATGGTGCCGGCTCGCTGGTTGCGCCGCTCCTTTAGCTTCGGAAAAATTTCGTAGACGCGATCAAGCAATGCCGTCGCGCGGGCCTTGTCGGGTAACGACGTCGCTCCCAGCTTGAGGTTATTCTCGACGCTTTGCTGCACGAACAGCCGCCAGCCTTCCGGCGACAAGGCAAGACCCTCGCGCACGATCGAAAACGCGCTTTGCCCGCCAATCTCCTGGCCGCGAAATCCGATCGAACCGGAATGCACCGGAATGAGACCGGCGATGGCATTGAGAACGGTGGTCTTGCCGCCGCCGTTGGAGCCGAGCAGCGCGACGACGCTGCCCTCGGGCACCTCAAGCGAAACGTCGGACACGCCGATCAGGTCGCCATAGCGAACTTCCAGATGCTCGATCTTGAGCAGGGAGGCGGTCATGTCGCGGGACCGCCCATCAGCTCGATGGGGGTGTGGGCCGCCGCGGCCCTGGCGGCGCGCTTGCCCAGATAGGCTTCGATGACGGCCGGGTTGGTGGTGACCTCGCGGGGACTGCCGCGCGCGATCTCGCGGCCCTGGTGAAATACCACCACACGTGTCGCCAGCGACATGATGACTTCCATGATGTGCTCGACAATGACGAGCGTAATACCGGAACGATGGATGTCGCGCACCAGATCGATGGCGAGCTGCACTTCACGCTGGGTGAGGCCTGCCATGGCTTCGTCAAGCAAAAGCACCTTGGGTTCGGTCGCAAGCGCGCGCGCGATTTCGAGCCGTTTGCGGCCCGGCGTTCCCAGCGATCGCGCCGGCGATTCCGCCAGCCTGCCCATGCCGACACGCTCCAGCACGGCGCGCGCACGGGTCTCGGCCTCGGACCTGCGGGAGGTACGAAGAAACGCGCCGATCATCACGTTCTCCAGCACCGACATGCCCTCGAACGTTTGCGGCACCTGGAAGGTACGCGCGAGACCGATCTGTGCGCGCGTTTCGGGCGCCAGATTGGTGATGTCGCGGCCTTCGAACAGAACTGTTCCTGATGTCGACAACAGATCGCCGGTCAGGCAATTGAAGAAAGTGGATTTGCCGGCGCCGTTCGGCCCGATCAAGCCGAGAATGTCACCCTGCTCCAGCGTTACCGAAGCCGCATCGACGGCCTTGAAACTGCCAAAGGCTTTTGTGACCTCGCGGGCTTCAAGGAGCATGGGCCGCTCTCCTCGCCGCTTCGGCCTCGGGGATATTGCGTTTTCGCCTTGCCCACATGCGATTGATCAGCGTCAGAATGCCGCCGGGCTGAAACCGCGCGATCAGTACGATGATCGCGCCATAGAGGACAAAGGTCAGACCCGCCCCCTTGCCGCCCAGCAGATTGTTGGAAATCTCCTCCAGCGGCACCAGCATCGCAGCCCCCACCAGCGGCCCGAACAGCAGGCCGGCGCCACCGAGCGCGGCCATGATCAGAATTTTCACGGAGATCAGGATGCCAAGCCCGGACTCCGGATCGACAAATCCGAACATCATCGCGTAGAGCGCGCCGGCCACACTGGTCAGACCGGCGCTCAGCATAAAGGCATAAAGCTTGGTGCGGCTTGCGGGAGCGCCGAGCGAGCGTGCCGCGCGTTCGGAGTCGCGGATGGCACGCAGATAAAATCCCATCCGACTATTGGTCATCCACCAGGTGATGCCGAGCGTCAGCACCAGGATCGTCAGAAACAGATAATAATACGGCAGCGCCGATATGAACGAGAGATCGAAGACGTTGCGCGGCACCGCTGGTCCGCTCAACCCGACACCTGCGCCGAGATACGCGGTGTTGGTGACAATCAATCGGACGAGTTCAGCCACCGCGATCGTGGCCATGCTGAAATAGTGACCCGACAATCGCAGCGTCGGAACACCGACGACGGCCGATATCGCAACGCTCGCCACGATTCCGGCGGGAATGCCGACCAGCGGCGACAAGCCGAAATGCGCGTAGGCGCCCATCGCGGCATAGGCGCCGCAACCGAAGAACACCACGTGCCCCACCGACACCTGGCCGGCATAGCCGCCGACGATGTTCCAGGCCGATGCGGCGATCGCATAAAGCAGCACCAGCGCGCCAAGCCGCTGCTGGAACGGCGTCGAGAGCACCAGCGGATAGGCGACCACCAGCGCCAGCACGAAGGAAAGCCCCAGCAGGCGGCGCATCACATCTTGCCCATCAGGCCCTGCGGCCGGAACCAGAGGAAGCCGAGGAACAGGGAATACACCACCATGTCCTTGTAGACGGCGCCGATCAGATATGCCGACAAGGACTCGATTACCCCCATCGCAAGCCCCGCCACCAGCGCGCCAGGCACGCTGCCAAAGCCGCCCAGCGATACCGTGACGAAGGCTACGATGCCCAAGGTCTCACCCACGGTCGGCACGATATAAAAGAAGGTCGCGATCAGCGCGCCGGCGAGACCGGTTGCGCCTGCGGCGATCGCCCAGGCGATCGCCTGCATGGTGTCGGGCCGGATCCCCATCAGCTGCGCCGCCGTGGAATCCTCCGCCACCGCCAGCATTTTCGATCCGAGCGAGGTACGCGTCAGAAGCAGGTGCAGACCGAGCGTCACCAGCAATGCGACCACGCCGGCGAGAAGACGTGAGGCCTGGATTCGCAGGCCCATGACATCGAAGGTGCCACCGACAAGATTTTCAGGCAGGGACAGGAAGTTCGCTCCGAACCACCAGAACACCGAATAGCGCAGCAACAGCGCAAGCCCGAAGGTGCCGAGGATCTGGGCCAGCATCGGCCCTTTCATGATGTCGCGGATCAGTCCGAAGTAGACGACGACGCCAAGCGTCGCCAGTACAAGCATCGCAAGCGGCGCGCCGAGCCAGGGACCTGCGCCGAACAGCGTCCAGACCACCAACGCCACGTACATGCCGAGCATCACGAAATCGCCGTGGGCGAAGTTGACGATGTTCATCATGCCCCAGACCAGCGTGAGGCCCGAGGAAAACAGCGCGTAGACGGCGCCCAGCAAAAGGCCTCCGACAATCACCTGAACAAGGATGGAGGACATGCCGACGGAAATTCTTGCGGGTTAAATCTCGACAATCGTGATGCGATAAACCAGCGGGGCGGGACTGCTGTCCGCCCCCGCGAGCTCACCAGCCTTTGTAAGGCAGCGCAGGTCCCTTCGCGGCGTTAGCCTTCGGCCAGACTGCAATGTAGTTTTCGCCGTCCTGCAGCTGAATGATGAGCCCCGACGCCAGAATATTCTGGCCCTTCTCGTCGAACTTGACGCCTCTATAGCCCATCATCAGCTGATCGGGCTTCAGGTCGGTTGCCTTCAGCGCCGCCTGGATCTTGGCAGCGTCGGTCGAACCGGCGCGATCGATCGCATCGCACAAGACAAGGAACGCCTGCATCGCTCGTGCGGCGGTATCGTCCAAATCCTCACCGCTCTTCTTTTTATACATCTCGGCAATCAGGGCGGTCGGCGAACCGGGCGGGCCGACGCTCCAGGACGAGCGGTTGAAGAGACCTTGCGAGATCTTGCCGACCGCCTTGATGAACGATGGATCGGAATAGCCGGAATCGTCGGCGATGATCATCGGCGGCTTGTAGTCGAGCGACTGCATGGTCTTCGCATAGAGGATCGCATCCGAGGTGTAGGCGATCATGATCACGACGTCGGGCTTCTTCTCCTTCAATTGCAGCACCTGGCCCTGCACGTCGGTTGCATTGATCGCGTAGGCAATATCGAGCGCGATGGTCTGGCCCTTCTCCTTGAACGCGCTGGTGATCACGCTCGCGACCGAGGTGCCATACTCCGTATTGTCATGGAGGATCGCAACGTTGTCGGTCTTGGCGCCCGCTGCTTTCATATCCGTCAGGAACTCGTAGTAGATCTTGGCGAAGTCGGCTGCGACCGGCGTAACGCGAAAGAACCATTTGAAGCCGCGCTCGGTCAGGTTGGCGGCCACCGACTCGCCGTTGACGAAGGGAATTCCGTATTTCTCGGCGATCGCGCTCGCCGTCAGCGTGACGCCGGACTGGTAGGCGCCGGTGATCGCCACCACCTTTTCTTCCGTGATCAGCCGCAAAGTCTGGTTCTGTCCGGTCGCCGGGCTACCCTGATTGTCGGCGAAAACTACGTCGACCTTGGCGCCGCCGAGCCCTGCAAGTCCCGCGTTCTTCGCCATCGGGAAATTGCCGAACTCCGGGTGCGCATTGTTGATGATGTCCATCGCGACCTCGATCGCAGCCTTGGCATGGAGGCCGGCGCTGGCAGAGCCGCCGCTGAGTGGAAATACCGCGCCGATCTTGACCGTCTTCTCCTGCGAAAAAGCATTGCCCGCCGGCAAAACGAAAATCGAGGCGGCGCAAAGCAGCCCGAGAATATTCCCGAATTTCATGTGAGATCGTCTCCGAGAGGTACCACCGATGCCAGGCTCTTGAGGCCGGGTTGCGCGAGGCATTGCCGCCACGCGTCCCTTGTTTTCTTGGCCTTTTCAGCATTGCATGCCCGTTTGACAGGAGCAAGTTTGCGGGCCAGCGCGCTCAAATCCGAAGGCAGCATGTGGATGGCCGCCGTCTGCACGTTGAGATCGCTGCCCCAAGCACGGCCAATCCGAGCGGTGCCAGCGCGATTTCGGCGACATCGACGCGCCCAGGCACCGACCGGGTACTCCCGGGGCCTGGATCGATTCCCACAGTCCCGAATAGCAAAGCTGTGTCCTCTCGTGCTTGCCAAGGCCGGGACTGAACGAGTAGAAGTGCGCACGCTTGGCGGTGTCACGTATCCCTTTCAGGGCAAGTGGCCGGAAACTTCGATAACTTATTGATTTCACTTAAGTTTTGGGGAATGGTGTAACGGTAGCACAACAGACTCTGACTCTGTTTGTCTAGGTTCGAATCCTAGTTCCCCAGCCAGCCGCCCTAAACGAAGTAATATCAATGGCTTAGAAGTATCTCCTGAGCAGCAACAGTGCTTGCTAGTAACAGTTCAACGTGTGTTACGGCAGCGCGCAATACTGCGTAAATGTAAATGGAAGACTGCCCCCTCTCTTCACCGGCGGCGATCTACTTTGAGAGAAGACCCGTAGCGAGGTCGGTAGCATTTTCCGAGACACGACGAAATTTATAGCGATCTTCGGCTGACCATCTCCCCACATGCGACGGCAAAAAACACCATTCGCCGTTTATTGTTCTTCGAACACCGCCATTCGTGGTTTCGGTTAGAAACTGCATCGCTGGATTGAACTGGCGCTGGGGAAGCTTGGTCTTCTCGGCTACTGCTTGGACGAGTGGCTCTTCCGTTGCGTCTGCGACGATGCTCGCGATGGCGGCTCCATCGCAAACTGGATCAGTTCCTCGGAAAATCGGATCAAAGGTAGCAAATGCGCGCCACGTCGGCCTTAATAATTTCTGTTCAAGGTTTGCGAATTTCTCATGTTTGAATTCTACGAGGGATTCTTCCCATTCGGATTGAGTCAACTTGGTAAGTGCCTGTAAATCCGCACAAGGAAGCGCCTCCCTAAAGTTCCAGTTGAAAGCTCTGAAACGGCTCGCCCCAAGGCGAGCGCGCGAATTGATATGCGCAATCGAGGACGTACGAAAGCTTCCACCACAGAAAGCCGCGCTTCGTGGTCGACAGCGGTCGCGATCATGTCAGAGCGCTGTTTGTCTAATGCTTTTTGAAGATCTGATGGATGCGTAAACCGTAGAATAGTTGCAAGCGCCGCCGTAACCGGAGTTGCTTGGGCTGCAGCTTCAATGAGAATGCGGACCGCTTCACTTTTCTGCAGGTCGGCAAGT
>Ga0210405_10000724_pt1 | contig 41622 bp, 46 predicted proteins | sample IncBWH11MmetaG_FD_155492 | JGI IMG/M metagenome (GOLD analysis project Ga0210405, IMG submission 155492) | Forest soil microbial communities from Barre Woods Harvard Forest LTER site, Petersham, Massachusetts, United States - Inc-BW-H-11-M | ecosystem: Environmental > Terrestrial > Soil >... | reverse complement strand
TCGACCGCGCCCGCGATATCGGCTATGTATGCCAGGTTGCGCTCACAAGTGAGCGCACCTTCGGAGTCAGGCAGCCCCCGCGAGAACGCAAAGCCCGCGCTGGTCGTCGCCAGCGCGGAGAATCCGAGCTGCTCCAGGTACCGTGCAGAGCCGACGTCCCACGGATTCGGAATCACGAAACAGCCTGCCTCGTGCAGAGCGCGAAACGCCCGCCGACGGGCTCTGAAGTTCTCTAGCGATCCCTGGCCTCCCGTTCCGATACGGTGCGTTGTCATCGGTTGTTCAAACGTGTTCATCGCATGCTCCAATCGCTTGGCTGAATCGATCCGATTCGCCAAGAGCTAGGTCAAGAGCTGTCAAAGCTTGCCCTTCGTCATTTTTCTTCATCGAGCGTCTTCTGGTCGCGACCAGTAATGGCGACCTGTGCGCCCTCCGCAATGAACCGGTTCACGCAAACCGGCCTCGCTTTGACAGATCCGCTAGTGGGTGCCCGCCGCCGCTTTCGCCGAGGACTGAGTGAGCCAGGCTTCGAAGCGTGTCTCGCCGAGCCGCGCGCTATCGTCGGGAACGAGCGTCTTCTCGCTCACCTCGACACCGTAGTAGCGCGCCTTCGGGTCTGTGACAACCTCTCGCGGATCCTTGCTTGCGGCCAAGGCTTGCCGAGCGAGTTCATCGAGACGAAATTTTTCCGGCCCCCCCACTTCAACCATGCCGTTCGCCGGCGCGCCGGTCGCGACCCGGCCCACCGCACTGGCCACATCGTCCGCCGCCATGGGCTGGATGAGCGCAGAAGGCAAGCGTACTGCGTTGCCTTCCGTGGAATAATCCGCGATGGCCTTGACGAATTCGAAGAACTGCGTCGCGCGAATAATTGTGTAAGGAATCGAGGAGGCTTTGATCAAGTTCTCCTGAACCATTTTTGCGCGAAAGAAACCACTGGCGAGCAGACGTTCCGTTCCTACGACTGACAACGCAACATGATGCTTCACGCCTGCGGCCGCTCCATAGGCGAGGAGGTTGCGGGTTGATGTCTCGAAAAACGTCATCACCGCTGCGTCCTCCCAGGAAGGAGAGTTCGTTACATCAACGACCACCGACGCACCCTTCAGCGCTTCGGCAAGTCCCTCGCCGGTGATGGAGTTGACACCCGAATTGGGTGACGCCGCCAGGGCCTCGTGTCCCTGCTCACGAAGCTTGCCGACGAGTTTTGATCCGATCAGTCCACTGCCGCCGATCACTACGATTTTCATGATTGCCACCTCTATTTTCGGTGTACCTCCATGCGTGTCTTCCGTCAAGCGAACAAATACGGTCAAGTCGGCTTGTAGGAAGTGATTTCCGCGCTTGGCACTGACTCCGGGCAGGTTTACGAGCAAACCTGAAACTCGACCTTCCGGTAAAAACCGACGGGTTGGTGTTATTCAACGGTTAGCAATCGGCGGGTGCATTTCGCTGTTTCTTCGCTGAAGGAGAAATTGGGGGGACTCTATGGATGCGGAGCCACATTTCGGTACACGGTGCCACTACCAAATATTTTTCTAACTCGTTTATTTTCAAAAACAACATTGAAAAGGAAGGACTTCCAAGAGATAGCCCCGCTGGCTTGGGCGCAGGAGGTCCCGAGTTCAATTCTCGGTGCCCCGACCAATCTTTTCTTTTACTTGACGTCGGAGACTTTTTCCTAGCGATTCAAGACCTCACGAAGGTTTGGTGGGACTGTTCCGACACAGCTTCTCCACGATGTTGATCGGAACGGCGAAAACGTGAAGGTGGTGCAAGAACTTATGCGGCACGCGAACTGTCGGTGCACACTCGAAATCTATTCTCAAGCTCGAATTCAGGCGAAGCGGGACGCTCAACATCGAATTATTCAGATGATTGCCGCTCCGAATGAAGGAGCAACCGTGGCGGAGGAGCCGTGATTCATATGAAAGACGTGACTGCAGAGCTGCTCCTACTCATTTCCTACAACGTCGTTCTCGGCCAAAGGAACGTAGCTCGCTCAAAAGAAATGCTGGGGAATTTAATTTTTCACTTGGCTGATGATCGAACCGGGAAGTTTTGATCTTCGAGCGTGACTCTCTTTTTGTTTTCGAGAAGCGATTGACGGTAGACAGTCAGTAGAACGTCTTCGAGAGATAGCGAGATGATCGAATATTACCGCTAATCGGCGAAGGAACTCCACGGGCCGGAATCGGCAAGGGCCCGGCCACTTTGGACGACTGCTGATTTGACGTGAGTACTAGACGGCACTTGTCCAGCAAGAATTACAGAGCGAAACGAAATACTAATGCGAAGTTTCGTACTGGAACTGCGCTCCAGAACGACCATTTCTGTAGCAAGTGCCTCCATGGTTGCGACTTAACTGGTTTGGTGTGCGACATGCTCCTAAAGAGCTGAGGGAGACGCACATGGAAGGTGAACTTTTCTACAAAACGGCGTTTTGCTCGAACTATGAAAGACTCTTGTGCGTTTGCGTGCAGTCGCTGAATACCTGGAGAAACCTCCGCGAAGAAATCGCGGACTCCGGCTTGACGAGCAAGGAAGCGGGCGATGAACTGATGCGCTTGCAAGCGGATTATGCCAAGGCATACTCGCGCCTGGAAAAGCACAAAGACAACTGCGAACTTTGCCACTTCGTCTCGAAAATCAGCGGGCGCAATTACGCCAGCCTCTCGACCGCTGTCATGGACAAGAAAGATTCTGCCTGAACGGTCATCGAGCTTCTGACCTACCAGTCGGGAAGGCCGCGAAACCAGAGCGTCTTCCGGCCTTCCCGGCGCGGGATGTCTTGGTTAATGCTGCCTCAAGGTGTGCCGATGCTTGAAGAATTGGATGAATCGGAAGGCCCAGACCTCGGTCGCCAATGCCAAGGCGTGTCACCCAACGATGAGCCATGTAATTATCCCGCAACAGTGCACTGCCCGACCTGCAAGAGATGGTTCTGCCATGCCCACGCTGAGGACGAAGCCTGCATTCGTGCGTAGAGAAAGAGTAGGCGGATCAAAAGAAAAAGCCCAGCTTGCAGGGCTTTCCAACCATTCGAGTTTCGGAGTTACCCAACTATATCACGGTGAATCTGCCAGTAGTTCAAGTTCATTTCGTCGAGGAGACGTTCCTGCCGGTGTCGTCCATTCGGCTCGCATGGACCCGCAAGGATGCCAATACCTTGTCGGCGAATGCTGAGGTAGACTCTTTCCTCGTGTCCGTCCCTTACGAGCGTATTCCGCAATCCTTTAATGCCGCCGAATATTTTGTCGACCGCCATCTGGAGGAAGGCCGCAGTCACCGTATCGCTATCGAATGTGAAAACCAACGGGTCACGTATTCACAGCTCTCCGATCACGTCAATCGCCTCGGAACTACCCTGCGTGACACGCTGGATGTTCGCATGGAGGAACGAATACTCCTCTTGCTGCCGGATATTCCCGAATTTGCCTATTGTTTTTTTGGAGCCATAAAAATCGGCGCCGTTCCTGTTCCGGTCAATACGCTTCTCCGGGCGAATGAGTATGAATACTTGTTGAACGACACGCGCGCCCGCGTTGCTATCACCAGCGAATCACTTCTACACTTGATCCAGCATATCCCCCGCGAACGGCTTGCCTTTCTTAGGTCCATCATTGTCGTGGGCACGGCGCCCGAAGATACGCTCTCGTTCTCTGAGCTTCTCGCTTCTCACTCTCCCGATCTCGCCCCCGCTCCAACCTGTAAAGACGACGTCGCGTTCTGGCTGTATTCTTCAGGGAGCACCGGCTTTCCGAAAGGCTGTATTCATCTGCAACACGACATGGTCATAGCGACCGAACAGTACGCCCGGAACATTTTGAATATTCAGGAATCCGACCGCTTTTTCAGTGTTGCAAAGCTTTTTTTTGCCTATGGCCTGGGGAATAGTCTCTATTTTCCGTTGGCCGTTGGAGGGACGTCCATTCTTTGGCCAGGACCTCCCTCGCCCCAAAATGTCTATGATGTAATCGAGAGCCATCGTCCCACCCTCTTCTTTTCCGTGCCTTCCAATTACTCCGCTCTGATGGATTTCCATAGCAAAAACAACGACTTCGATCTCTCCAGCATCCGCCTCGGCATCTCGGCCGGTGAGGCCTTGCCTGCGTCCCTTTGCGAGCGCTTCTCCGATCGCTTTGGCTTCGAGATTTTGGATGGTATCGGGTCGACGGAGGCTCTTCACATTTTTGTTTCCAACTCGCCTGGCGATGTACGACACGGTTCCTGCGGACGGGTCGTCCCGGGCTGTGAAGCGAAAATCCTCGGGGACCAGGGCCAGTCTGTGCCTACCGGCGAAATCGGCACTCTGTGGGTCAATAGCGATGCAGCTTGCGCGGCTTACTGGAACCGTCACGAGAGAACCAAACAGACCATCAAGGGCAGTTGGATTTCCACCGGTGACAAGTTCCACCAGGACAGCGACGGTTACTACTGGTTCGACGGCCGGGCCGATGACATGTTCAAGGTCAGCGGCGTTTGGGTGAGCCCCTCCGAGATCGAGAGGGTCCTAATTGAGCATTCTGCCGTTGCGGAAGTCGCTGTCGTGGCGAATAAGGACAAGGATGGCCTCCTCAAGCCGGTCGCGTGGGTCGTCCTCAAGGCGGGATTTATTGGCAATGCAGAGATGGTCGCCACTCTCCAGGAATTTGTTGTTTCCCGGCTTCCCAATTACAAGCGGCCACGCTGCGTGGAGTTTGTTTCGGAGTTGCCCAAGACTGCTACGGGCAAGATTCAGCGCTTCAAACTGCGTCAGGCTTCTCCCGATTTCTGATCTTGTCTCGACCCAGCACCCGGCCAGTGATTTCGAAGACGTGCAATACTTCCTGCCCGGTACCGCACAATTCCGCATCCAAACTTCGTTCCCTCTGCCAAGTCCTGATGAAAGCACTTACCAGTTCGGCCCGCGCCCGGATCACCGTCAAGTGGATTTGTGCTTGGTCACTGCGATGCCGCACTCAGCCTTAAGCTAACCACGTCTATTGCGTAAAGTACCAATGAGGATGGCAGCCTCGGCACCTTAGAAATTGTCGAAAGTGCGCGCTGTTCATAATTGGACAGTCTTGCGGAACTCATCTTGGTAACTTCCGACCGCCCTACCCCAATGCCCCCTGGAGGATGAATCATGCGAATCAAGATGTTTGCCGCGTTTCTAACGTCAATGCTGCTCGTGGCATTTGGTCTGAGCCTTGCCGCCGCGGCTCCCGATCAGCACTCTGGGACCTGGAAGTTGAATCCTGATAAGTCGAGCTACAGCCCCGGACCCGCACCGAAGAGTAATACTGTAACGATCAACTCTGACGCAGATAACATCAAGCTCAGTTCCGATGGAATCGACGCTACTGGGAATCCGACTCACGTCGAGTACACCGCAAAATACGACGGCAAGGACTACCCAATTACTGGCATGCCGAACGTTGACACGGTAGCGTTAGAACGGCCCGATGCCAACACGATCAGGTCCACTATGAAGAAAGGTGACCTGGTTGTGATGACCGTGACGTCGGTGATATCTAAAGACGGGAAAACGCGAACCTCGACTTTCAAGGGCAAGAATCCGCAAGGGCAGGACATAAATAACGTCGTCGTTTACGACAAACAGTAAACTGATTTCTTCAATTATTTATTGATGATATGACCGGGGGTCTTTCGGAGGATCGTCGGTGAGCATGCGTTGATTCTTGTCCCAACGTATGGGGGACTGCCTGAAAGTTTGACGAGGATCCATATACTCATGGATGCATCTTCGAGTCCGGCGCTGAGGTCGACTCGGCTTTCTGTTTCGGCGCCTCACACACATAACGTTTGATTGTTGCTTGGGCAACCAAAAAGATTGGTTTTTGATTTCGCTTTTCCGGGTTGTCTTTGATGTATTGGAGGACCAAGTCAAGAGTAGTTCTTAGCGTAGCATTTTCGGGGACACAAATGCGCTGACCAGTGTCGGACCAATTGAGCGCGAGCGTGCCAGCCACCCCAGCAACGTAGGCGAGGCAAACGTCAGGCGGACGATTGTTATCATATTGGCAAACTGTCAAAAAGTCGCCGCCGCTGTTTATGATGTCCGAAGTTTTCTGGGCCTTCGCAACGCTTGAAATCGCCAAAGCCAAAACTATCATGACTAGAGTTTTCACATGCGGTGCATTCATGCCTGTGCCTCCGAAAATACATTGGCCAGCTCACGTTCAAATTCCTCTATCGAGTGGGGTCGCCGATTTCTCGACGTCCCTGACATACGAGATCAACCGGGACGCTTATTGGCGAGCAATAAGATGAGCATTCCAAGCTTCATCAGGTACGTCCGTTCCCACTGGAAATACTTCGTGAGAAGAATGCAGCGTCCTTTCGTAGTCAGCAATGGAACGAAAGTTCGAGAGGATGAAACTGAAGTCCTAGCGGCTTGTGGGAATTTGCAGAGCCGGACCTTCGTGCGGGCGTTGATCTTCGGGTTGCCGAGCAAGGGGGTCGAGCAGTACGCTTCACATATTCACCGCGGAAGGCGCACAGAGATTTGACAATGCATGTCGCGTGGTTCAATCAAATGGAAATATTGATGACCGAATACGGACTTAAGCATGTGGCAGCGTCCGTTAAATGCGTTCGATTCGAAAGAGAAGGTTTGAGCGTTGAGACTTGTAATCGCGGCGAGACCTTTGAGATAAGACATGGCGGTACAGTCCACATAAGTCCCGGTCTAGCGGACCTCGCCCAATACCTAGAGAATCTCCCCGCCTCTTAGCCGTTCGGCAGGTGGTCTTCGAGCAGGGACACCTTCGGACGATTAGCGTTAGCTTGCCTATGCTAGAATCCGCCGAGAGACGGAAGGCAAGTATGCGGTATTGCCCGATTTGCAAGGCCGAATATCGCGCAGAGTTCAGACAATGCTCGGATTGCCTTGCCGACCTTGTCGACAGTCTGGAAGTGGCTGAGGCCGTAAAAGCAGTCCTTCTATGGGAAGGGCTACGAGTCTCGAAATTCGATGCGATCGTTGCAGTCTTGCGCCATGCAAACATTCCTAATCGTGCTAAGTCTGCCGCCGATCCTGACACGGCTTACAGTTTTAATCCCTTCGCTCGGAAGTTGAAAATGTCTTGGCAAGTTTTCGTGTTGGAAACGGATTATGAGAAAGCGAGGAATGCCGTCCAGTCTTATCTCTGAGTCTCAGTACACACCGGATCGCATTGTGCGCTGTGCATCACGCGAGCGAGTACGCCACCTAGCCGAGCCCCAACCTACCCACTTTCCGGCTTCCCTACATAGCAGAATCTAGCGCGTATTTTTGGACCGCCCTACTGTGAAGCGGGGGTGATCTTCTCAACGTGAATCGTCTTCTTTACAGAATCGAATTTTCCGGCCAGCAGCACATGCACAGCGGGGAAGTTCGCAACAGCCTCAGGGTTTTCGACTATCCAGATTCCTTCATCAGCATCGGCAACAAAGACGGCTCGTCGGGGTTTCCATTCCGGGTGTCCCACCGAAGCGCCCCCACGCCAACATTTCTGCACGCAATCCGCACCGCCAGCCTTCGTGTGTTTGGCCCCGCAAGCCTCGTCGCTGATCCATCCTGCCCGAGATGCGTCCTTTTGCTGCGCCGCCAGCGAGTGGAGCGCCACGAGACCGCAAACGAACAAGAAAACGAAAATAATCCAACCCCTAATCATGCTTACCTCCTTCTGGTTCCACTACGACTGTTAGAGATTTAGAAACCTATATCACGACGCCCTGAGCGACTGGTAGGAAAGATCAGGAACGCCGATGGATGGGACTCACAGCAAGTTCGCTCGGCCAACGGAAGCTCGTTTTCGGTCGGGCATCCCCTGGTTGGCGGATGCCCGGCCCTGTACTCATTCGACGGCCTTCAGTGTGGGGGCTTGTTCTCACTCTGGTGCGGAGGCGGCGGAGAGGACGGTTGCTGTCTTTGGTGCAACTGCTGGGTCTGTTTGGTCGTGTTTTTGTTGTAGTTGCTGTGTCTGTTGCTGGTGCCGTTGTTCCATCTGCTGTTTTTTCGCCTCATCGGCCTGCTGCAGGTGGTGAGACTTGAGTTGCGGCGCGTGTAGAAAATACAAGCAAGAAAAGGGAAACAGTCCCTTTCTGCGTACTAGAACCCACGCTCCGAAAAGTGGTTTCCTGTTTCAAAGTCCCCAAAACTCGCCACTTACATTTGTTGGCGAAGAAAATGCTCAAGCCTCAATGAAGGGAGAAGAGCATGAGCAAACGACTCTCTGTCAATACGTCGGTCTGTAGCCAGTATCAAAGATTGCTCGAAGGATCTCAGAGCGCTTTGGAAATCTGGAACGAGCACCGCGCCGAGTTTTGTCAGTTTCGTTTTATTGGAAGAGAAGCAGGGGACGAGCTCCTGCGATTGCAAGCGAAGTACGCTCGAGCTCATACAGAGTTGCAGAACCACGAACATAACTGTTCGCTCTGTCAACTGGCGTCAAGAATGGAAGCACGTGATCCTGAAAATAGTTCGGACACCCTCTCCAACTTCGAAATGTGCACGTGAGCGGTGCCCTTTTCGTGGGGCCAACATTGAGGCCCGTTGGCAGGACCCAGAATATCCATTGGAGATACTCATCCGCAGAAGGAGGATTTCATGAACAATACCGGGCGGACGACCCTTGTTTTTCTGACGGGCCTTGGAATCGGAGCTGGGCTCGCCACTCTGTTTGCGCCTCAGTCGGGTGAAGAGGCACGACAATGGATTGCCGATACGGCGGAACGGGAATTTAGGGTGCTGCGCCGCATGGGCCGCCGGTCGTTCAGACAACTAGAAGACGCGGTAGCTGAAGGGGAAGAAAAAGTCACAGAGGTCTTGAGAAATGGCAAAAAAGCGCTTGAATCGGTTGCCGCCAACCTGCATTAGCGAAGCGTCTATACTCCGAGCGCTTGATCATTTGAGATCTAAATTGATGAGTCGTAACAAAGGCGATCGACAACGATTCGCCTGACAAACTCTTCGGTCCATAATACTGCATCGCGAGTTAGAGCACTATACAAAAGAGATGATCTCCATGCGGGGGTGGTGCGTACCGTAGGGACTTCAGGATGGGTACTCAGTCGCTGCTAGCGGGTCTTCCCCACTCCTCGACCCGGACTACAAGCTGAAGGCCGACTGCAAATTTTGTGCTCTCCAGCGGTTGGCAGTAAACCACGCGCGCCAGCGACTTGACGCCTTCCTCCGGAGCGGTAAGCAGCACATGCTTCCCTGGAGCGCAGTTCCAGTCAGTCACAATGCGTACGCCTCGAGGACTCACATTTTCAGTGACCGTCCTCACATTAAGTTGCGATTCGTCTAGGCGCAAAACGTCTATAGGCACTGCTCGCGGAGTGCGCTTTTCATATCGGCCACTGAGTGCATGCATTAGCACATGCATATAACCTTTGATCGCTGTCGGTGCCTAAGTCGGATGCCGGCTGAGTTGCGTCAGAACAAAGGAAAGAAGGCGTTTGGTCTCTCAATTTTGCTTCAGCGATAAAACCAACTACGCCTTTAAGCAGCCTCCTTTGGCCGCCGCCGTTCGGCAACAGCGACAATCTCGTAAATCGAAGTGACCGACTTGGGCAACCGGGTCAGGGTGACGCAGAGTACTGGGCGTTAGCGGGGCAGAGGGTGCCCCGAGGCTGGAAGGAACGCGCTGCGTACGTTCCGAAGGAATGATGCTACGCCGACGGTGAAAGAACCGACAATCAGCGAAATACCCCAATTGACCGGGGGGAGAATTACCCCAGCAAGTCTTGATGTCGGAAGGTTGCCATTTGGCAGTCTAAGAAAACAAACGAGATACGGGAATGCAGACATTGTAGAGCGCCCTGGAAATTTCAGAAGGGGAATCTGCAAAAACACTAGGCAGCAGCTAAAGGAAAAAATATCACCTGGTTTTTGCTCGACCTTCCCGCGTTCTGTTCCGATGTCCAGATTGATGTTATAGTTTGCTGTTCCCGTGCACTAAACCGCGCATTCAGATGGAGCGAGACTACGACTTGTTCGAGCGCTCGCAGGACAATTCACTGGTGCGGCGCGGTTCCGTGCACGGGCTAGAGAACGCTCGCCGGAAACTTCAAGAACTCGCGAAAACAACAACCAACGAGTGTTTCGCAACATACACACCAACCCGACAGATTGTTGCTCTCGTGAATATAGCGCAGGCTGGTCAACTGCCCCCGAGGCGGGTGGTGTTTCAGATCGCATACGACGCGCACCGACTTGTTACCAGAGCCGAACTGTTGAGACATCATGGTTGTGAAGTCGTCTCGGTGGTTGGCAACGAGGCTGCGAAAATTGTCCTAAGCTCGCCGCAACATTGCGATCTGTTCATCGTTGGCCATGCAGCACCAGAGCAAACCAGAAAAGAAATGGTTGATTGGCTCAAGGCAAGATACCCGCACGTCAAAATCCTCGCTCTCGAACCCCAGACCTCTACCCTGCCAAAAAATCTAAGGGGCCTTATCTGGTGTCACTGACGAGGAGGCTCGTCATTTACCTCGCCCTTGAACTGGGTCGAAGTTGGACTGAAACTCATGGGGTGAACCCTTATGACCTGCCCCGCATCTTGAGAAAGCCAGGAATTGAGTTCGCAGGAATACACTAAGGAATTGTCACCGTCAAGGGTGCTGAATAGGTGCTCTCCTGTCCGGACGAATCTACTGCCGTTACCGCATATGTGTAAGTGTCGCCTGCAACGAGAGCAGCATCTGCATAGTTCAACCCGCTCACTGGCGTCGTTACAAGCCTGCTATAGGCTGTGGTCACTCCACTGGCCCGATAGACATAATATCCCGTGACGTCTGGAGAAGTGCTTGCCTGCCAGCTCAACATTACGGAATGTCCGTTACTGGAAACTTGGGAACTGGAAACTCCAGCTCCCGATACATGAATGATTGTGGGAGAGCCTCCGGCATTGCTCGTGATCGTGACGCTGCCACTCACGGTCTCGGCCTTCTTTGGCGAAAACGAAACACTCAGCGTCGCTGACTGTCCCGGCGCAATCGTTGATCCGTTCACGCCTCCACCCGTCTGGATGTCTGCGGCGGAAACACCGACACTTGATATCTTCACGCTGGAGTTCCCACTATTTTTTAGGCCTACCGCCAGGGTTTGCGTGTTTCCAACGTGCTCATTTCCAAAAGCCAGCGTCGTGGGTGTCACCGTCAAGGATGGCGCTGCTGCCACACCACTTCCGCTTATTGTGAGCGTGAGTGTCTTATTTGATGCTGTGCTGGTGATTGAGACGCTACCCGCCACATAACCTGTCGCCCTGGGTGTGAAAACCAGCGTGCAGCCTATAGTGTGGCCGGGCGCCAAGACCACCGGGAGTTTTAAGCCCTGCAGCGTGAAGTTTGCACTGCTTACTACCGCTGCGGAGATGGTGGCGTTCAACGTCCCGCTGTTTTTCAGCTGTATTGCTTGGGAATTGCTGATGCCCAAAGGGACACTTCCGAAGCTGGCACTGCTGGGTGTCGCCGTGAGGATGCCTTCCGGAGGCGCTAAGCTCGTCCCGGTCATTTCGCAATACACCGTGCCATTTGTCGCGTCAGTTTCGAACTCGATAGATCCCCCGAATTGCCCGGGCGATTTAGGGGCAAAAATGATCGTAACTGCGAAACGCTTTCCGGGCGCGAGAGTGTACGGGAGCACGAGTGCCGTTGCAGTGAACGCATTCCCTGACACGGACTCTTTACTAAATATCACGTTGGCGGTGCCGGTGTTTGCGATTATCAACGAAATAGCCGCAGCACTGCCTACAGTAAGACTTCCGAATCTGGCCATCGATGGACTAATAACTAGGGTTCCTTTGGGGGGTGCAGCGCTCGCAGTTCTCGGGTTTGTCCCTCCAACCAACAAGGTCGCGCTTAAAACTGTCGCCCAAATTGCTCCGCGATGAAGTGCTCGCTGCAGCAAAGATGGTTCGGATCCGCAGTTCTGCATACAAACCGCAGCATAGAATCCGATCACCCTGGCTTTCTACTGAACGGAAGGATGAAAATCGTTCAGCCTCAGGCTTACGACTTCGACCAACTCGTGTTAGGGAATCACCTGTACTCTCGGACAGGTAACTCTTGTCTTAGTCTGACGACGAGTACATACCAACCGGCAAGCTGCTGACGATGGCGGAGCTCAAACAAATTCTCTAGAAATCATTCATTCCCTTGAATTTCTCCCATGTCAAATCCGACGCAACTGAGTACTGTCGCCAGTTGGAAATCAGCCCATGCGAAATTTTGATGATGATTACGCCGTGAGTTGGGACCCGGCGCTGCAAGGTGTATTCAACTGCTCCGATTTGCTGTGCGGGGTCGAAAATCAGATGGTGCCACTCGATGCGTGTTGGTAATTCTCGGTGGGGCCCTCCGCTGAAGACCCGAGCCAGGTTTTCTCGGCCCACAAGTCCGGGAGATGGGGGTGTCGAAAAGACGGCAGCAGCCGAAAAGCAAGCGGTCGCGCGTTCTTGACTCCCCTCCAGCCAGGCGGTCCGGATGGTTTGCAGGAGAAGTTCGAACTCCGCAGAGGACATGTGTTCGAGTGGCCCGCAAATTGCCCGTGATTGGGAACCAGAGGGCCGTCTATCCTTACTATTAGACTGGGCTGGGTTCGTTGGCGACGCTCCAAATATAACGCCGGCGAATAAGATGGCAACGATTCGCAGTGTCATGGAATGGGACCTCCTCCGGGGTGAATTTATGGGAATCTATACCAGTTTCGACCCGATGCGCGAGAGCAAGGAGTTTGTTCAAAATTCTCTGTCCCCGCGCAACAACATTCTCGGAGTGCGGTAGTTATAGTAATTTACAATTCACTGTGTTATAAAGCCTGTTGCTTACGAATTGGCGTTATTGACTTTGCTAGTCAACAGTCTCATACTCTCGACCCTCGGACGTTCTCGGCGTAGTGGAAACCCAGGTAAGCCTTAAGTTGATAGTTGCTCCAATTAAAAGCGGCACCATGCGAAGGCCTGAGCATGTGACGACCGGGACAGAGGTTGGATTCGTTCTCCTCGATTCAACCCTGCATCCCGTGTTGCTCAACCGCTCCGCTGCGGAGATTCTCAGCTATCCGCTGAAACCGGGCGCTCAGAGAGGCCAGCAATCACCCTTGGCAGAACGAGTTCGAATCATGCTGGTTGCTTCACAGTCGAGCGGAGGGTCTCCAATTGTGTCCGAGTTCCGCTCCGGGAAACGGCTCTATCATTGCCGCACATTTCGACTTGATGCGCAGGCCAAAGAGTATTCACAGCTTTCTCTGGCAGTCCTCTTTGAACGCGGAGCGGCTGCCTCGCTTTCATTACCACAGGTCGCACAGAAATATCATCTGACAGTCCGAGAGCAGCAAGTTCTGGAATTCTTACTCCAAGGTCTGACAAGCAAGGAGATTGCTGATCGCATGAGCATCAGCACGAATACCGTGAAGGCTTTCCTGCGACTCATCATGATCAAGATGGGGGTATCTACCCGCTCGGGTATTCTTGGAAAAGCCATTACTTCGAATTCTGACATCATGTTTCCGATTCGCCCGTCGGAGAACCCGCCTGAAGACTAATCCCTTCGTGGAATTGACGGAATCCCGCAGCTAAGCAATCATTTGCCATTTTGCGGAACATTTGTCCGTGACGAGGGAAAAATAGTGCACAATAGGTCATCTCCGCGCTTTCCCCACGCCATCGAACTGCGCGTCGGATTGCTCACTCGCGTTGATATCCTGGAGGAGCCTAAACTCCTGCTGGATGGAGTGACCGAGAATGTGGGAAGAGGCGGGATCTGTGTATTGATTGATGAGACGCTGCCGCAGAACTCCGTCGTACGCTGCGTGCTCTCGCTGCCCGACATCTCCATGAACGTCCCCACTCTCATGCAAGTCCGTTGGGCGCAAAGGATCACGGGGAAGAGCAAATACCGAGCGGGATTGCAATTTCTGATTTGAGATCACAGGAAAGCCCCGTATTTCCACCCCTCACGGTCGAAACTAACCCAAATGCATTAGCGCACCCTCGTTACATCGCTCGGCTACAGCCATCTGGGGACTTGTAAGCCCCAATCAAAAGAGTACAAGCATTCCCACACTGGCCCGAAAGCAACTAAGCCGGCCCATCAAAACTGCTCGACGACGAATTGGCTCACTGCTGTTTGCCAAAATGTTATTTCGTGCGATTTGCTGCGTGCCGCGAATGAAGGGGCCAAGGAGGAAAAGCGATGCATGTCAGCAAAATTCACCTTCCAATCCGCGGATCGGCGAGCAGGTTTGTTCTCTACAGCGCTCTCTCATTCGCACTGGTTCTCGCATTTTCAGTTGTCGCCTCGGCTCAGACCACAGACGTCAATCGTGTCACCTACTTCGACAATAACGGAGCAGCGGGTGCGCCCGATGCGTTTGTTCACATTCTCGACCCAGGTGTGGCGTCGGTAGGCCTCTGTGCAACCATTTACGTCTGGCGGAATGATCAAGAGCTGTCGGAATGCTGCAGCTGCCCAATTACACATAACGGGCTGTTGACGCTTCGTGTCAGCGGACTCACAGCTAACCCCGGAGACCATGCAGGCAGTCCCGTGTCTGGTTCCATCTCCATCATTTCTGACTCCGCGTGTGATCCCACAGCCCCGGTCCCGACGCCGGATCTGCGCGCTTGGGCTACCCATGTGAACATCGACACCGTTGGCGGCTTCGATGTCACTGAAACCGAAGCACTGGACACTCCGTTGAGCACTGGTGAAATAGGTGAAGCCAGCAGCCGATGCGCATTCATCCGGGTCAACGGCAGCGGCGTTGGCCGTTGCGACGCGGCTTGCTCTGGCGGTGGCAGTATCTGAGCGGCCCAAACAGATCAGAAACCAAAAGGCAAGCGCCCGCTCCGGTTAATCACCGCAATCGGGTGCGAATTCCAAGGAGTACGGTTGTCAGAGTCTTAAACCTAGCCTCGGAACCAGGACACTCAGCGTTGGAGACTTCGTTCCTATTCGTCACGAATGGTGACCAAAGGATTTGACCTGAGCATTTCTGGTGGGACCGCGGCTGGGAATTGCGCCAGCCAATGGAGCGTAGCGCAGGAGGAGCTTTTCCCATGACAGAACCCAAGCGATACTTGTTGTTGGTTCTCGCGTTTGTTGCGGGACTATCGATCATCGGTTGCGGTGGGGGATCCAGCAGCCCACCCCCGATTCCGGCGGACTTCACAATGGCCGTTACGCCGGCTTCGGTATCCGTAACGCAAGGAAGCGCGAGTTCTCCCGCTTCGATCACGGTCTCACCACTCCACAACTTTAGTGGCAATGTGAGCGTCGCGGTCAGCGGTCTCCCTTCCGGTGTCACCACTTCACCCGCAATGCCCTTCGTAATTACATCGGGTGCTTCACAATCGGTGACATTCTCAGCGGCGAATTCCGCCACGCTGGGGCCCGTGAATCTGACTTTCTCAGGCACGAGCGGATCGCTAAGTCATACGGCAGGAGCCACGATGTCGGTGAATGCTGCCGCAGACTTTGGCATCAACATTGAACCAGGACAGCTCTCTGTAATTCAGGGGGCTACTAGTACGCCAGCCTCAATCTCGGTCACCCCACTGAATTCCTTTTCTGGAACGGTGTCCGTTGATATCAAGGGTCTGCCCGCAGGCGTAGCCACGTCGCAGGCGTTGCCCTTGCAAGTTAGCGCTGGCTCAAAGCAGCAAGTTACTTTCACCGCCGCAAGTTCCGTCGCTCCTGGCACGATGAGTGTCGTTTTCCAAGGGAGCAGCGGATCGCTCGCGCACAACGCGAGCGCCGCCTTGCAGATTCAAGCGGCGTTGATCCCGGACTTTAGCATGGCGTTGGACAGCAGTGCCATTGCCCTGAAGCCGGGTACCAGCCAAGCCGTTAATCTCAAAGTAGGCGCCATCAACCAGTTTGCGGATAGCGTCACGGTCGCGGTCAGTGGCTTGCCGAATGGAGTCACCGTGTCGCCCGCTTCACCATTTAGTGTTGCTGCTAACGCAAGTACAGCGGTGACCTTCAGTGCGGCGAAGGGCGCCGGAGCTGGGAACTCGGTTGTAACTCTCACTGGGTCCGACGGCGCACTCAACCATGCACAGACAGCAGCTGTTCAAGTCTTGGCAGCCACGGTCACTCCGACCTTCTCGGTGGCGTACTTTGACGCCTCGCTTGTTCCGGTTGGAACAGCCGGCCCGGATGAATCCATCCGGATCGTCAACCCTGGTGTGCAAAGCACCGCGTCGGTTCTCGGCGATCTCTGCGCAAACATCTATGTCTTTGACAATACGCAAGAACTTAAGGAGTGCTGCAGTTGCCCGGTTACGGCCAACGGCTTTATCCGGCTCTCTGTCAACACCAACCTTACGAACAATCCAGGAAACGGCGTGGCTTTCAACATTGGAAGCGTCGCCGTGGTTCCGAGTGTTTTGTCAGCAGCGACGCCATGTAATCCAACCAGCGTTTCGCCAATTCCGAGTCTAGACATCTGGTCAACGCACATCGCCAACAGAGGAACCGGCTTCCGGCTGGTCGAGACGTTGGCTCCTTCCGCGCCACTTAGTGGTCCCGAACTCACGGAATTGCAATCCGTTTGTTCGTTTATAGTGGGCAACCAAAGCGGGGCCGGGATCTGTACCTGTTCCGTCGATTAAAAGGAAAAAGATCCCCCACACAGAGAGCGTGCGCTATGCGCGCTCACATCTGCCCAGCCCGGGCGCTGAATCACCCTTCAGCGCCCGGCACGCTTTCTCGAAAGGAGAATGCCATGCGCGCAATGCGACTGGCCGCAGTGGTTCCACTCTTACTTTCGTTGGAAGTACCAAATTCCTTAAATGGTCAAGAGTTACAACAGAAGTCTCCTCCAGAAGTGTTGGCCATCGTTGACGGAAAGATACTCACTCGCGCAGAACTCGAAAGTAAAGAAGCGGCCAAGCTTCTGCCAGCGCGCGACCAGTACTACAAGGCTCAACGGGAGGCACTTGACAGGCTGATTGATGACGCGCTTTTGGATATGCAAGCACAGCGCGAAAATTTGACGGTTCCACAATTGCTGGAAAAACATGTGACCTCAAAGGTCAAGGATCCCACAGATGATCAACTCGAGGTGTACTACGAGGGTGTGCAAACCGATCAGCCGTTCGCGGCCGTTCGCGATAAGATCCTCGAAACAATCCGCCAGCGGCGTGTCGGCAATGCTCGCAAGGAATACCTTAATTCGCTCCGAAACCAAGCCAATCTTGAAGTCCTGCTGGCTTCACCAAGCGTCGATGTGGCGCTCGGAGATGGCCCTACTCGTGGCGCCCCGAATGCTCCTGTGCTCCTGATAGAGTTCGCAGATTACGAATGCCCTTACTGCCAGAAAATCAATGCGGACCTCAAGAAGCTCGAAGGAGAATACTCAGGTAAGGTCCTCTTCGCGTTCAAGGATTACCCTCTGCCCATGCACAAACGCGCACAGAAGGCCTCAGAGGCCGCTCGCTGTGCTGGTCTCCAGGACAAGTATTGGGAATACCATGATTTGCTCTTCGACAAGGGGAGTGGCCTGGAAATCAGCCAGTTGAAGGAATATGCCCGCACTCTGAAACTCGATACTGTCAAGTTCGATCAGTGTCTGGATTCCGGCGACACTGCGGCAGCGGTCAAAAAGGATCAGGAGCAAGGGCAGAAATTGGGGATAACCGGCACGCCGAGCTTTTTCGTTAACGGGCATTTTTTCAGTGGCGCCGCGACATATGCCATGCTCCGCGAGATCGTGGACCAGCAGTTAGCCTTCCTCGCAGCGTCGCAGAAAAAGCCGGCTGGGGGGCGCTAGCGAACACGGAAGAATCCCGTCCTCCGCCGAAACTGACGCCCTAGGCGTCACGAACGCGTGTTGCGCCAATTGAGTTAAGGCTCGGGACACTTTCCGCCGGCGAACCGGCAACAGGGCTTTAGAGGGATTTGGATTTGACTTAAGAGGGCCTCGCAAATGAGAGGAATTCGAGTCTTTCTTCGGGGCCTTATTGGGCTCCTCTCCCTAGTATTGCTACCGTCGACCACGGGAGCGACCGAAGCGCGCCTCGTGGCAGATGCATCGGTCAGCACCGTCAATCCAGGGACTAACTTTGGAAGTCTCTCAAACCTCTATGTCGGACCATCCGACGCTGGCAACCATGCGATCAACATTACCTTGTTACAGTTCGATCTCACCAGTGTGCCGTCCGCGCCGGTCGCGCACGCCGAGTTGCGATTCTATGTAAATCGGGCAAACTTTTTTGGGCATGTTGATGTAGCGCCCATAACTTCATCGTGGTTGGAATCCGCAGTTACATTCAACACTCTGCCGAATCTTGGGGCTGTGATCGCGACGGTTCCAGTTTCTCAACGTTTTGCATACGTCAGTGTAGACGTGACCCAACAAGTCGCGGATTGGCTGAGCGGAAAATCAACCAATAACGGATTCGCCATATTGCCGTCAGCCAGCGATCCTACGACTTCGCTTGTACTCGATAGCAAAGAAAATGATGAGGGTGGGCATTCGGCGGTGTTGGATATTTCGCTGGTGGGACCGGCAGGCGCTACCGGGCCGGCCGGCCCGATTGGACCGCAGGGTGTGCCTGGGCCGCAAGGCCTTCTGGGTCCACAGGGCGCGACCGGGCCTGCAGGGCCACAAGGAGCAGCCGGGCCGACAGGTGCTACTGGGGCGAAGGGGCCACAGGGTGCGACCGGACCAGCAGGAGCGCAAGGAGCAACTGGGCCGACTGGACCTACAGGTCCACAAGGCCCGCCACCTGCGATCACCTTTGCGACCTCCTACAATCTTTCCACTCTTGTCCCACCAGTAACTCAATTCGGTGCCGTTTCTTCGGGCTTTAGCTCCAGTTCTGAAACTGGCGCAGTGGTAGCGGTGGTCCCGAATGCATGCACAATGAACAAGCTGATAGCTTTCGCTGATGCAGCCCCAGGTGCTGGCATCACGGTGACATTTACGCTGCGGCAGGGCAGCAAAGTGGATGCCGGTGGAGCAACCAGTCTGTCCGACACGCCACTTGGTTGCTCAATCGTGGGTTCGTCGGCACAGACGTGCTCCGACTCAGCACACTCGGTTTCACTTAATATGGGCGAGCTTATTGACATTGGCATCGTTGTGGCGGGTGCGGGCTCATTCCCAGCCGTCATCCACACCAGCGTCTCTTTGTCGTGCCAGTAAGGCCGCGCGGGTTCGAGGCAACGACTGTCGTGAGTTCGCTGATGCGGAGAATCAGGATTAGGGGACGCGGGGAAGGCATTCAGGTAGCTGCTCGGGTAATCGTGTTGCTGAGCCTGGGTGGGACACTCCATGCACAAGGGCCAGTCCTCTCCGTTTCTCCCGGCAATACCATCCACACCATAGCGGGAAACGGCGCTGCGTTCTTCTCCGGCGATAATGGACCGGCCACAAGTGCAGCCTTGGCGAAACCCACAAATGTGGCAGCGGACGCTACGGGCAACATTTATATCGCAGACGCCAACAACCACAGGGTGCGTCTGGTTGACACCGGCGGGAAGATAACCACGTTTGCCGGAAATGGTGTTCAGGGATTTTTGGGAGACGGAGGTCCCGCAACTTCTGCCAGTCTGAATACCCCTACGTCCGTGGCCGTGCACAATAGCACCGTCTATATCGCGGACAGCGAGAATAACGTTATCCGGGCGGTTTCGGACGGCACCATCACCACATTTGCAGGAAGCGGAGTCGGCTCTGAAGGCTATTCTGGCGATGGCGGCCCTGCGACGGCGGCTCTGCTGAATTGCCCTCGCGGTGTCGCCGTCGATGCCAACGGGAACTTGTACATTGCAGATACCAAGAATCACGTCGTTCGCCAAGTTGTTGGTGGAACAATCACCACCCTGGCGGGCAATGGCCAGCAGGGATTCCAAGGTGACAGTGGTTCAGCAATTGCCGCCAGTCTTGACACCCCATCATCGGTAGCTGTCGATCTCTTGGGGAACGTTTTTATCGCGGATACTCATAACCAAAGAATTCGCGAGGTGTCCGGAGGCAAGATCTCTACATTTGCCGGGAACGGGGCTCTGGGCTTCTTGGGCGAAGGCACTCCAGCCGTCAACGCCGCGTTCGATCATCCGCTGGGAGTCGCGGCAGATGGGGCCGGAAACCTCTATATCGCCGACTCGAACAATCAGCGTATCCGAAGGGTTGACACCACTGGGACGATCACAACGGTGGCGGCTGACGGCCAAGAAGGATTTCTCGGAGATAGCGGGCCGCCTCTCCTTGCCTCGCTGGACACACCATCAGCCGTCTTTCCCTTCAATGGACGTCTTCTGGTTACGGACAAGGACAACCAGCGAATTCGGCTGGTCGATCCGACGAGCGTGCCCGTTGCCGATCAGATCGTAGGCACAACGAGTGGCCCCAATAGCGTGACGTTGAGCAATGTCGGCGGAGGAACGTTGACGCTTAATTCGGCGACTTTGTCCTCCGGCGAGTTTACGCTGGCGGGGGGTGGCTCGTGCGGAAGCAGCTTTCCAGTTAGTCTGGCCGGCGGAGAAAGCTGCACTCTGAAAATTGTTTTTGCTCCGACGATCGCCGGACCGCGCAGCGGCACCCTCCAGATCACCGACAACGCGCCAGGGAGTCCACAATCGATCACTGTCGTTGGTAACGGCATCCAGGACAACACGACGCTGGCGCTTGTCTCGTCGCAACCCACATCCACTTACGGCGGATCGGTCACACTCTCCGCCACCATCACCCCTGGGGTCGCGACCACGGCTCCGTCACCCACGGGCACTGTCAGTTTCGCGGAGGGCGCCAATGTGCTTGGCAGTTCACAGCTCAATGCCAATGCAGCTTCGTTTACCACCTCCGCATTGTCCGCTGGCAGTCACACAATTAGCGCGACCTTTAGCGGCGATTCGAACTATTCGGGCAACTCAGGAAGCTTCACGCAACTCGTCAACAAGGCAACCCCAACGGTAACGCTCGCTGTACAACCAAACCCGATCGTCCCGGGGCAACCTGCCGTCTTCACTGTCACGCTCGGCTCGTCAGCTGGAGTACCAACGGGCACAGTCACGGTCACTGACAACAGCACTTCATTAGGGAACGCGCCCGTGAACGCATCCGGTGTGGCGACTCTCACGGCCACTCTGACAGGTGGCTCGCATGCGCTCGTCGCGGCATATAACGGAGACGCAAACTTTTCGACCTTCTCTTCCGCCACCATTAACGCGCAGCTTGCGAACTTCACGGTATCAAGCCAGCCGGCGAACGCAACCATCCGGACCGGACAGACGGCCACTTTCACGATTTCGATGACGCCTGCCGCGGGGTTCACCAGTCCGGTCACATTTACCTGCTCGAATGTTCCAACGGCTGCAGCCTGCTCATTCTCGCAATCCACGCTGACGCCCAATGGTGCCACTTTAAGTACGATGATGACTTTCCGAACCTCGATGACCTCCTCTGGTGGCCCATTTGGCCCACGAGCCGCTCCTTTTCAACCGATATTCCTTCTGATTGGCATGCTCGCGGTATGGCAGCTTTGGCTGCGGCGGAATCGTCGGCTGCTCCAACCCAAGTGGCTGACGGCTTGCGCGATTCTGACAATCGTCTTTTTAGGGATCGGGTGTGCCAGCGGCCCCAGTTCGGGCTCTTCCGGGTCCGGATCATCTCAAACAACTCCGCCGGGAACCTATTCGGTGACCGTGACAGGGTCAACGAGCGGAGCGGGCGCCCAATCCGAGTCCGTCTCGCTAAGCATTATAGTAACTCCGTAGAAGACATCATCCGAACGCTTAATATATCGTCCGTACAAAAACCGATTATTGCGGGAAACTTGCGCATCCAAGCGATAGCCCGGCTGCCTTGGGCGCACAGCCCGCGACTCCAACAACTCCATCCCTTTCTTCTAACTACCAACGTTTCCAACAAATCGGGGAATCTGCTTTTCGCTCAACGATAACTCGAATAGATTGAAAACGTTGGATTCTGGCACGGTTTTAGCACAGCTCTCTGGGGTGAACCCCTCTGTTGAGACAGTTTGGAATTGGCACACATGCGGTGAAGCGTTCAACCAAGCCTTGTTGCGTATCTCGATGGCAAATTCGTGGCTGGGAAGTTGCCGGAGAAACGGTCGTAGCACGGAGAGAAAATCCTCTTGCTTCGAAAATTTCCATCGGTCGAAACGTGGAAACTGAAAGACCAAAGGGCCGAGCTTGTCGCCGAGAATGCTCATGGTTTCGAAGAACTCCTTGAACTCTAGTTGGCAGCCAACCAGCATCTTTTCGCGTGTAATAGCCTGTGGAACCTTCGCCGCGAAAATGAAATCTGGAGGAGTCCCATCGCGCCAGCGCATCACCGTCGTAGCGGAAGGTGGTCCGTAATAGGTGCTGTCGATCTCCACGGTTTTCAACCTGGTGGCGTAGTAGGTCAGATAGTCGTTGCAAAATCCTAGCCGGTAGGTAACTACACCTTCTTCGTTCAGGTGCTTTCTGCTTTTTCAGCTGCAACCTCATTAAGGCACCGATAGAGACGAAGCGTAAACCCCTCTGGTGGCCCGCAGTAAGAATATGTGGTAGGGCTTGAATGCTCCGGCTCGGGTCCCGGATACCGTCGTGAAGGATGACGATGGCTCCGGGGACGAGATTCTTTTCAATCAGCCACCGGATGTACCACACCGGAGGGCGGATAGGGTCGTGAGGGTACGCGCAGCCAAGCACACACTCGTACCCGCGCGCTTTGGCAAGCCGGAGTTGCCCGGACCACGCCACTCCACCGGGTGGGCGGAAGAGTTTCGGTCCGGGTGAGATGCCAATCGCTCTCTCGGTCTGCTCGAGGTAACCGACGAAGTCAGCATCCGAATGGTGCAAAGTAGGACCGTTTCTGAAGTAGTGATTGCCGACTTCGTGTCCAGCAGCTTTGATTCGGGAAACCAGCTCCGGGTGGCGGAGGGCCCGCTCGCCAATCAGGAAGAATGTTGCCTTGGCGTCGTGCCGCTGGAGAATCTCGAGCACTTGGGGCGTGAAGGTAGGGTGTGGGCCATCATCGAAGGAAAAAGCAACCAAGGGAAGATTGGTCCGAACTCGATAGGTGACTCTGGGCGTGAGTCGATCGAGCACACTCAAGGCAGCGAGGGGCTCTATCCAGAACACTATGAGCCCAACACCTAGGAGAGCAACGGCCGCCAGGAGTAGAGCTATCATCGCCCACTATTATAAGCTTCGTAGGAGCGTTCCTGTTTTGTCGGATAAGCAGACTCGTGACCGAATAGCTTCCGAATTTCCCGATCAGGGCAGAACGGCTTTTTTGCGGATTCGCCGAGCCCGATGTATTGATGGCCAACCAACAGCTTTGGGTTTTCCGGTAAACTGGCTACCCAGCGAGGGACTGCTAATTGGACAAACTTAGGTTCTGTTTTCATCAGAGTTTTATCGCGTTCTTCGTTCTTTTACTTGCGGGGTCCGCAGTTGCCCAGTCAGTTCCTCCGCAACTCATGGACAGCCTCAAATGGCGACTCATTGGCCCATTCCGTGGAGGCCGAGTAGTGGCGGTCGCGGGGGTGTCGGGCGACTCGACGACCTTTTATTTTGGCGCGGTCAATGGTGGCGTCTGGAAGACTACGGATGCAGGAACTGTCTGGAAGCCAATCTTTGACACACAGACTGTGGGCTCAATCGGCGCCATCGCGGTGGCACCGTCTGAACCTAAGACGATCTTCGTTGGGACCGGCGAGTCGGATATTCGATCCGACTTGTCTTCCGGAAATGGCGTTTACAAATCCAATGATGGAGGCTCCACATGGACGCACGTAGGCTTAGAGGATACGCGCCAAATTAGCCGAATCTTAGTTGATCCGCGAGATCCGGACGTTGTCTATGTGGGTGCTCTCGGCCATGCGTATCGACCAAACGAGCAGCGTGGCGTTTACAAATCGGTTGATGGAGGAGCGCATTGGACCAAGGTCCTAGGTGAAGGACCCAAAACTGGGATTTCAGATCTGGCGATCTGTCCTGGCAACTCCCAACTCCTGTTCGCCGGCACGTGGAATGCGCATCGTCCCCCCTGGAGTACCTATGCTCCCATCGACGGACCCGGCGGCGGCCTGTACCGGTCTCGAGATGGTGGCAAAACATGGTCTCGCCTCAGCATCGGTCTGCCCGAAGGTGATTGGGGACGCGTTGGAGTGGACGTTGCAGCAGATGGTAAACGGGTTTACGCACTGATTCAGGCAAAGAAGGCAGGTTTGTATCGCTCCGATGATGGTGGCGAAACCTGGATTTTGGAGAACTCGGATCCTCGTCTCACAAGCCGTGCCTGGTACTTCAACGGCGTCACCGTCGATCCGCGGAATCCCGATGTGATCTACATCCCAAACGTCGCTCTTTATCGATCTGTAGACGGAGGAAAGTCAGTTTCGATTGTCCGCGGCGCGCCGGGTGGTGACGATTACCACCAGATTTGGATCGATCCCAAGAATTCCGACAGCATGGCTCTCGGAACGGATCAGGGTTCGACAATCAGCCTCGACCACGGTCAGACTTGGAGCACGTGGTACAACCAGCCTACCGCACAGCTTTATCACGCCGTCACTGACAATAAATTCCCCTACATCGTGTACGGCGCCCAACAGGATAGTGGAAGCGCTGCTGTACCCAGCCGCAGCGATCACGGCCAGATCACTCCACGCGATTGGTTTTCTGCGGGCGGAAGCGAGAGCGGATACATAGCGCCCGATCCGAAGGATCCGAACATCATCTATTTGAGTGGAACCTACGGCGCCGTCGCCCGCTACAACAGACTGACTGGATTCAGCCAAGATGTTACTCCCTGGCCGGTGCCGACATTTGGTTCCGAGATCAACAAGCGGAAATATCGGGACCCTTGGACTCCCGTTCTCCTTTTTTCCCCTGCTGACTCCGCAACGCTGTATCTCGGGACACAATACGTGATGAAAACGGTCGATGGTGGTCTGCACTGGCAGACCATCAGCTCCGATCTCACCGGGGCAACACAAGAGCCAGGAGATAAAATGAGAGGAACAACGACGACCGAGAACGCGAAGGAGCGAGGCTACGGCGTCGTTTTCACGATTGCGCCATCCGCTCTAAGCCGCGACACCATCTGGGCGGGGAGCGATACAGGACTTATCCATCTTACCCGCGATGGCGGCAAAACCTGGAAAGATGTCACGCCCGCCGACCTGACAGCTTGGAGCAAGATCTCGCTTATCGAAGCTTCGCACTTTGATCCCGCAGTTGCTTACGCGGCTGTAGATCGCAGCCGGTTAGACGACCAAACGCCCTATCTCTATCGAACAGGCGATTATGGAGCTACCTGGCAACGGATTACCAACGGCATTCCGGCCAACGCTTTCCTGCGCTGCATTCGCGAAGACGCGGAGAGAAAGGGACTGCTGTTCGCCGGCACTGAACTGGGCGTTTACGTATCATTCGATCAGGGCGGCCATTGGCAGTCTCTGCAACTCAATCTGCCGGTGACTTCTGTCCGCGATCTCACGGTTCACGGCGATGATCTGGTCGTCGCTACGCACGGACGGTCTTTCTGGATATTGGACAACATCACGCCGCTTCGCCAGTCGTTCGATGCCGAAAAGGATCCTGCATTCTGGCTGTACCGTCCAGCGGAAACATATCGCATCGATAACGACACGTTTACAGGCACCCCACTTCCGCCGGAGGAACCAACGGCTGAGAATCCGCCGGCTGGCGCCATCATCGACTATCTGCTTAAATCATTCGCCAGCAGTGTGACTCTGGAGATCGTCGACGCGCAACAGACGCTCGTCCACAGATTCTCATCGGGCGACAAACATCCTGAAAAGCACCCACCACTCCCGATTGCCGAGCGTTGGTTCCCCAAACCCGAGGCCCTCGAGACGAATCCTGGAATGCACCGCTTTGTCTGGGATCTGACTTGGAGCAGTTCCGGAGGACCGGGCGTGGATGAAGAAACCGAATATCGCAGTCCCAGGGGCCCTAAAGTTGTACCGGGGATCTACACGGTCAGGCTCACGGTTGACGGAAAGACGCAGACTCAGCCTCTAAAGATCCTCATGGATCCCCGCTCTTCCGCCACTCCAGAGATACTTCAGCAGCAACTGCAACTCGGTCAGCAGATATTTGCGGCAACTTTGGAAGCGCGTCGCGCGCTCGCTGAAATCGCTTCGCTGCGGAAACAACTTGCCGATCTAGAACAGAAGGTAGGCGAGAAGGATTCGCCTATTAAGTCGGCGCTGGTGGATGCACAAACTGAAATTTCAAAGATTGAAACCAAGCCGGTGGCTAGTGCGGGGCAGGTTACAGGCTTGCAGGATGCCTTCGCCGATGTGGCGTCGGCGCTACGTGTTGTCGAAAGTGGAGATCGCGCCGTGCCTTCGCAGGCGATTGCCGTCTACGAAGAATCTGACCCGCGCGTCAAAGCAGCCATCGCAAAATGGAACGAGTTCAAAACAACTCAACTTCCCCGACTTAATCAGGAATTGACCGGAGCACATCTCGTTCCCATCGCTATCTCGGAAATCGAACAGGAAGTCCAATTTCTGATGTCACGCTAAACCGTCTTCGGCCAGAGTGCGATCGGTACACTTGCAAAAGCAACTCCTGTTATCGCCACCCTGATCCGCATCGGCCGTTGCTGTACTCGCTCAAACGGCTTGGGGCTGGCGGTACGCGAGATACTGGGGGAAGTAGGATTCCGCGAACTCATGCAGCGCGATGCCCAAAGCGGCGTCTTTCACCTTGAGACTCGGTAGGTCGAGCGCGAGCTCAACTTTGCTTCTGCGGCGTGCGTAGTAGACGCCGTTGGAGCCGATCTGAATCTGCGGGTCGCGAGTGTCGTAGGGGAACAACATGTAGAGGATACCAGTGTCGTTGAGCTGCAAGCGGACTCGGTCCTCGACTTCGCTACACGCACCTGGCGATGCGGCGGCACAAGAGCATTGCCAAGGTCGCGATGGGGCGACGTCTGGCGATTCGCCTGTACTGGATGTGGCGGAATGGATGTGCGTACTCGTCGTCGTTGGAGTTCGGTTCGTACGTGGGACAGCCCGGTACCGGACATGGTGCGCAGTAGAGCGCAGTCCACTTGATTTGACAGACCGCTGCTTGAGGAACCCGTGACGCCTCAAGCTGGGACGGCTCTCGCGGGCTTAGTTCTCCTCGCCAACAAAGCCAGCCGCTGTTCGTGATTCATGGGCTCCCACGGGACAAGTTTTTCGGCAAGCACATCCAGTCTGCGAAGGAGAGTCAACTCGATGAAGAGCTGCATAAAATCCAAGTCGCGAAAGACCAAGGAGCCAGACTCTCGCATTTTGTCGCGAATTCTTTCCAGATGGGTGGGCATCTCGGTCCAGTGCAGGCCAGAGCGATGGTGATGACAGAGGTGGTAGCCTTCGTTCATGAAGTTTACGTCATCGAAGACGGTTACGGTATTTACAAAATAATCATCGGGCTGATCCGGATCACAGAAGGCGTGCTGAACCCACGATGTGACGGCCATTATGAAGTTCATGGAGAGAAGCGGAACTAACACGTACAGGATTCCAATTGTCCAATCGTAAAGAAAAACAGTTCCGAAATAAACGGAGTACCGAGTGATACCCCACAACATTCGTGGTTGGTTTTTTACATCGCCTCTAGCTTTAAAGTAGGCGTAGGGGCCAAGACCGAGGGTGGTCCAAATATTATCCGAAAGATACCACAGGAAATGGAGTCGACTGGTCCGATCGTAGCCACCAGTGGCGGCAGTATCGTCGGGTCCACCGTTTTCTTTATGGTGGAGACGGACATGAACCGTCCGACCCAATTCTGGGAGGTCTCCATACAAATATCCGAGGAAGAATTCGACGTAGCGGCCGAAGACCTTCTCATATTTGTCCGAGAAGTATCCTTGGGGGCGGTGTGCCTCCATGTGTTTGGCGCTGAACATCCTGACAGAACGCTGAAACTTGGGACCGCATAGGGAAAGATAGAACGCGATCACGAGCACAAGCCGAGGTTTCCCTAAAACGAGTTGGGTTACGAAAATGGGCAAGGCGGTAAGAGTGAGGGAGACCATGATGCGTAACGCGGGCGTGTCACGGGGGTCCAGCAGAACTTCCTGGCCCAGCCGGGCAATTGACCGGTCGTAAGCATGGGAGAGCAATTGATAGACGTCGCGTAAGCGAGGAAACCGGCCAAGAAGCTTGGCCGCCATATAGAATCCAACGGAAAGTGTGCCCTCGAGCGATGCCGCAACAATGCTAGCCAAAGCGATGGGCACCGACAAGCAGCGAAGTAGGAGCTTGGGCTTGGCGCGAGAATTGATCGCAGGCCCGTATGTCTTTGAGCAAATGCCCTTTCGCACGCCGATCAAATCCGCTTCCGTTAACTTGCCTAAGGATTGCATGATCATCGTTATGCCAATTGAAAGACTTTGTCCGGTGTCACACGCGAAAGGACTGTACACCCAAGGAGGGCAGAGTTCCAGCGACGAACAATTGTGCTTGGCGGATCGGAAGTGTGTTCGTCGAGCAACGCCTCAGCGTCCTGAGGCGTTGCTCCAGATTCCCCGGCCTGGACGCTCCGGACGCTCCCGGTCATCGACAACGCCCCCTGCCGAGGTAGAATAGGCTTCTTGCCTGGGAACCAAAATCCGGAAGCCCGTGGGTGGCCCTCGGTGGCTAGCCCTCGTGTCAATGAGAAGCACAAAATTATCGAACACTACGATATTGTTAGCCCGTACTACTCATCCCTGTGGGGCCAGCATATACACCATGGCTATTGGGTCCGTGGCGATGAATCGAAAGAAACCGCGCAGATCCAGCTTATGGATCATCTCGCGGAGTTAGCAGACATAAAAACCGGTGCACGCATTCTGGACATCGGCTGCGGCTTTGGCGGCACCAGTCTCTATCTCGCGAAAAAGTACAACGCCAGCACCACAGGCATCACCATTTCTCCCGTGCAAGTGCAAATGGCCAAGGAAGCGGTGGCCAAGACCAACCTGGACGCTATCTTTTTGCTGATGGACGCGGAGGAGATGCAGTTCACGCAGCCGTTTGACGTGCTTTGGTCCGTCGAATCCATTTCTCACTATCATGATCCGCGGAAATTCTTCGGTTCGGCGGTGAAGTTCCTGAAGCCCGGCGGCTGCTTCGCCCTCACGGACTGGTTCCAGAAAGAAAACATTTCGGCCGCCGACAGAAAGAAATTCATCGAGCCGATCGAGAGGGGCATGATGGTCGAACTTCGCGGAATGGATGACTATAGTGACTTTCTGGTTTCTACTGGCCTGCACATCCTCCATCGCCAGGACCTCACGCTCAATTGCGCGAAATCCTGGGATATCGGCCTGGAAATCATCAAAGACAAAAAATTTTGGAGCCTGGCCGCGAAACTTGGCACCGAATTCGTCACCAACCTGAGGTCATTCCATGCCATGCGTGCCGGCTTCGCGTCCGGCAATTTCGTCTATGGCCTGCTAGTCGCGAAAATGCCAGAAAACGGTCGCAATCATACCTAGCCTCTCTCGCGCCTCAGGGTGCCGGGTCGTTGTTGGATGTGATCTCCCTCAGTAATGCAAAGGCCTGTTTTTGGTAAGTAGTCCCGAAGCCCAGCGCGGCGATTATGCTCGGCAAGTGCCATTGGTTGAGATTCATTGCGGGATTCCGACGCGGATCGTCAGGCCAGCGAGATGCCGACGCAAGGAACGTCGGAATTGTGCACGGCCATGCTGCAATAGCCCATTCGTGCACAGTCGGGGCGTAGCGCAGCCTGGTAGCGCGCCTGCCTCGGGCGCAGGGGGTCCCGAGTTTAAATCTCGGCGCCCCGACCACTTACTGCTTTGTTTTCAATTCCCTACTTCAACGAGCTTTGGCGCCAGTCGAGCCGGCGGTAAACTCAGTAGTGAGAAGAGTACTAAGGTTTTTACTGGATTGCTACAGGCCCGGACGAATGGTATCCAGGTGAGGCGCGGCGTAGGTGAAGAGGATTCCACGGGACTGCGAAGGGATTGATTTCCGTAACATACCCAGGAATCATCCGCGAGCCAATCAAAATGTTTCCAGCAAACGGGACCTAGGTCATGGTTCAGGACAACACGCTCATCGGCAGAAAGGAAAAGCGGCTTCCTATCATCGTTGTAGTATCCCTTGCGGACTTAGGACGCACGACTACCGATGGAGCAGAGTGGACCTACACCGATAACATCAGTGCACACGGGGCTCGCGTATTCTCTAAACACGTCTGGCAACCGGGTGACGAGATAACGCTCACTCCCTTTAAAGAAGAAATGGCGAGCGGAAACGTCGTCTATTGTAAAAGGATAGCGGACGACCGGTATTGGATCGGAGTGCAGCTTAAAGATCATCCGATCACATGGAGGGCTGTTAGGAGGTATGACGGCATACAAATGAGCGCCTTGGTGGAATCATAGTGAGTTACATTCATCCAACCTGTTCAAAATTCGCCCTCACAATCCATGTTCGTTTCCGTAAATTCCGGAGTTCCAATCTGTTTTTTCTCCATGCAAACAGAATCGGCTGGCATTCGGCTCATGTCACCTTTTGCATAGTATTCAGTATGGGAGCAGGGCAATAATTACAAACGAGCCTCTCGAATCCACGCCCTGCAGTCACGCACTGTATTAGGCAAAAAGGATGAGCAGGCAGACGGAAACACAATGCGTACTCTCGTCGTAATTCGTTCATTGCTTTTCTCAGTCATCTTGATGGCTCTTTCCGCTGCTTCATTCGCTCAAATCGGGATTTCAGTATCTTTTGGCCCGCCTGCGCTTCCCATTTATGAGCAACCTATCTGTCCCGGAGACGGCTACATTTGGACGCCCGGCTATTGGGCTTGGGATGGAGATGATTATTACTGGGTGCCCGGCACCTGGGTCTTAGCTCCCGAAATCGGCTTCCTTTGGACTCCCGGATATTGGGGCTGGGGCGGCGGCGCCTTCTTCTGGCATGAAGGCTATTGGGGCCCGCACGTTGGATTTTATGGCGGCATCAACTATGGATTTGGCTATTGGGGTCACGGCTACGAAGGCGGCCGCTGGGATCATGATCATTTTTACTACAATACGTACGTAAATCACGTGAACGAAACGGTGATTCATAACACCTATAACACACGAATCGAAAACGTCTCGGAAAACCGAGTCAGCTACAACGGCGGGAACGGCGGTATCAATGCGCGTCCGTCGGGAGAAGAAGAAAACTATGGCCGGGAACGCCACGTAGGTCCAATTGCTGCCCAAAACCAGCATATCGAACAGGCTCGTTCCAACCCTGAGCTGCGCGCCTCTGCCAATCACGGCAGACCCCTGATCGCTGCAACGTCAAGGCCGGGGGACTTCCACGGCAGCGCCGTACCTGCCAGAGAAGCGGGGGCTCCCTACAAAGTTCCTGAACATGCAGCAAACGTAAACGCAAATCGCCCACCAAATGCAAACGAAGCTCGAACCAACAACTACAACCACGCGACCGAAGTTCAGCCCCATCAGTACACGGCGACAAGCAGGGGCAACCCAGCGGCGGACAAAAAGTATCAAGAGCAGCAGGACAAGTTAGCCGCCAAACAAAATCAAGAACACCAGAAGCTGCAGCAACAGCAGGAAAAAGAACACCAGCAAATGGCCCAGAAGAATGCCAGCGAGGCTCAAAAACAGCAAATGGAACAGCGGCACACTCAGCAAACTCAGCAACTCGAACAAAAGCACGCTCAGCAGCAGCAGAAAGTGCAGACGCATCAGCAGCCCCACCAGAATGCACCGCCTGCGCAGGGCCATCCTCCAGCGGAAAAACACTAAGCGAAAGATAGCGGCGGTCGAATCTACGCATTACTTCCATGCGCATATCTTGGTGGAAATAAATGCTGAGGAGGTTGGGGCCTGGAACCCAAATGATGTCGGGTAAGAGCTGCTATCTGGGCCTAAGGTCCAAGCTCCCAGTATGGGCTTGAGCTGTCGCAGGTCCAGAATCGGACTTCCACTCTCGCCCAGACCGCCATCAGTCGTCCCTTGTAGAATGCCGGAAGAAACCGAAACATCGATTCCTGCGCGTTTGCTAGGGCCAACCGGTTCAGCTCTTCATCGGCCGGTTTGATGATGCGGGCGTCTTCGACTCTTCCATCCTCTCGAATCTTGACCGACAAGACGACGGTGCCCCACATCTCCGCTTGTTTACTATCCCCCGCCACGTCAATCGGAATCGTGTTAGCGAGTTCGGGAGCGCACTTCCGTATCTTCATCCATTGGGGATCGCTGCGTAACGTAGAGTCGCGGCCACAGGACTGGAGAGAACCCTTCCAATGTCTCGCCCCTTCCCCCTCCGCCGGCGTGTAATCGGAGACAGCCGGAGCCGTCATGACAGCCCGGTAGGTATGACAAGTCAGGTGCAGTGTTGCCGTCCCCCGAACAGCCCTAGACTCGTTCTTGTAGATGGTCGGCTTGAATCTGCATTGCCGGAACGCCGCCACTACTTCTTCGTCGAATCTGCTCCCACGCGACTTCTCCACCTGAATCTCTTCGGGTATTCCGGCTTGGCTGATCGTGACTGATAAAACGACATCGCCTCCCCGCGTCGCTTCCACACTGCGCTTCGAGAAGGCAGGAAACTCGGCTGATATTTCCCGAGGCAGATCTGCGCAGGGTGCGTCGGCGACCGTTCTAATCGATCTGCAGATGGGCAGCGCTTCACTTTGCCCCTGGACGCTAGTAGCAACGAGCGTCCAGCCGAGAAAGATCAGCAACAGGTTCTGTGTTCCGCGCACGGGGATCAACACCGAGTCGCATAAGCGACAACGTCATCCCGACTCGCCAGCGAATGCCGAATCCCAAAGCGGATGCCGAAACAACTGAGCACGCCTACATTGACCAAGCCTAAGATCAACGCGATATTAGCAATATCAATCAATGTTTGGTAATCCGTCAAAAAAGAAAGCAGAAAAAAGAACGCGCGCAACATGTTTCACTCCCTTCCCTAATCCCCTTCTTTGGCATGCGCACCGACACTCGACGACTCGGCTCGGCCGCGTGGCTGGCGAACGAGCCGCACAACTCTGGCGATGAGCATCAGCGCGGAAAAGACGCCTGCCATCAGCAGAGCGTAATAAATGCACCGGTTGACGATCTCCGCGGCGCCCGCGTAGTCGCCCGCCGCGGAACCTGCGGCCGTCACCCAACTGCCGGCCTTGATGAGGTAATACACAACCGCTAGCCCGCCGGAGTGCACCAGCACACTGTAGACCTTGCGAAAAAGCATCCAGTCCGGGCGGACCAGATTGATAATTGCGCGCACGATTTCCGCAACGGTCAGCAGCACGATTGGGAAGTACACCTGATACCAGATGGGCGCGAGCTTCAGAAACGCTGCGGCCGGACCGAGAATCAGGAAGGGGTAGCTCTGAACTCCGGTCATCCAGATTAGCGCGACCGTCGAAGCGATGATGATCGACACGGACTCGAAGCGAGAAACCTGCTGCGTGTTGCGCTCGAGTGGCATGTATCTATCAAGCTTCAGGTCGAGGGGGAGGCCGCCGCGCATTCCGCTGGTATCCCAGCGGTCCGGGTTCTTCGTGAGGTGCCTTTCCACAAGCGAAAAAATCAAAGTGACCACACCTAGCTGAATGAAGAGTTGCAGCAGGCACGTTGAAAGGATGTAGTTGAAACTGATCTTTTGCCCGCTCACGCTAAGCGCGATAAAAATCGTGGCGATGACAATAAACGTGAGGCCCAGGTTGAAGGAAAGCACTTTGACGTAGAAGGGAAACAAGCCCGGACCGATCAGTTGCCGACCAAAAGCCAGCGTACGATGGTCCTGGCGATAACGAGCGGCGAGCAGGAGCGGGTTGCCACGTTGCTTGAGCAGCGCCTGCTGCTCCGCTTCTGTGACCGGGCGTCCAAGTTCCCGTTGCTTGTCTTCCATTTCGCTGCGAATGTCTTCCGACAGTTCACGGATAATGTCCTCGCGCTGCGCCTCGGGCAGGGCCTTTGCCATAGCTTTCAAGTAACGATCCACCAGGTCCATAGCGTGCTCCTTAGGTTTACAGCATTGCGTTCAGGGAAGAGTTGATGCTCTGCCACTCGACCAGCAGTTGTTTCAGAATCACCTTGCCGTCCGCTGACAGACGGTAGAACCGTTTGTTGCGCTTCTCTTCTTCGCGCCATTCGCTGACGAGCAAGCCTTGGCTTTCAAGGCGTCGCAGCAGCGGGTACAACGTGCCTTCGTCGATCGCCATGCCGTGCTCCCCAAGCGTCTTTCGCAACGTGTAGCCGTAATGCTCCTTGCGGAGCGCCGCGAGGACGGCAAGAACCAGGGAGCCGCGGCGCAGTTCCAACCGCAGGTTTTCGAAGATCTCGTGGTTACTTGTACCAGGCGTCATATAGTGTACGCCAAACACTGTATAGTACACAGTATAGTTTGTCAAGCGCTTTTTTCCCCTTTTTTAGGGGCCTGTGGCGCCATCCTTGCGTCTTTGGCGCGGACGCAATCATTTGTTGGCGACCATTGTTTGCAGCTTGCTTGTCAGAGAACCGTTGCGAGCGCACAATGGCTCGGGACTTTGTCATGAGTGGCATGACAGATAAGTCGCGAGAACTAAGGGCGTTCGCGCCAGTGCTTATCTTGCTGGCTATCTGTGCTCTCATCAACTACGTTGACCGCGGCAATCTCTCGATTGCTGCCCCTCTGCTGAAAGATGAGTTGCTCATTTCTGCCTCACAACTGGGCATTCTGCTCTCGGCATTTTTTTGGACCTACACCGCGATGCAGTTTGCCAGCGGCTGGATGGTGGACAGCTTTGACGTCAACTGGGTGATAGCAGCCGGGTTCCTCCTCTGGTCGCTTACCACAGCGGCAACGGGTCTTGCACGAGGATTCACGATGCTGCTGGCGATGCGGTTGATGCTCGGCGTCGGCGAGTCCGTAATGATTCCCGCCTGCTCGAAAATCCTCGGCTTCCATTTGCCGGAGCATCACCGGGGCTTTGCCAATGGCGTCCTCCAGGGCGCGTGGAGTTTTGGGCCGGCAGTGGGCACGTTGGGGGCCGGCCTTCTCATGGCGAGATATGGCTGGCGACCTGTATTCATTGGCATAGGACTGACAAGCCTGGCGTGGCTTCCCGCCTGGATCAAATGGATGCCACGCGGCGGAGCGATGGAGCGCTCTCTCGTTGCGGCCCCTGGTTTCGCTGACATTCTACGTCAGAGGTCATTTTGTGGTGTTTGCGCGGGCCACTTTTCTGTCAACTACTTGGCATATTTCATGCTCACATGGCTTCCGTTTTATCTTGTGCGCGAACGTCATCTCTCCATGCAATCCATGACCAAGGTCGCCAGCGCGTACTACGCAATTGAAGGTCTGTCGGCCATCACGACCGGTTGGTTCTCGGATTTCTTCATCCGCCGGAGCTATACGCCGACCCTGGTGCGTAAGTCTGCGATGGCTATCGGACACACGGTCGCCGCGATTGCGCTCGTGAGTTGCGCTATGGCCACTTCTCAGTGGTACTTGTTGTGTTTAGTCGCAGTTGGTATCGGTTGCGGAACTGCTCGTGCGGGGCCATTCGCGTTTTCACAGACACTTGCGGGCCCACATGCAACGGGAAAATGGACAGGATTACAGAATGGGTTCGCAAACCTCTCGGGTGTCATGGCCCCGGCGCTCACCGGATTGCTAGTGGATCGGACCGGAAGGTTTCTGGCTCCACTTACGATCACTGCTGCCGTGTTGATGGCTGGCGGTCTATCGTGGGTCTTTGCGGTCGGCCGAGTCGAGCAAGTGAGTTGGAAATCAGAGTCACGCAGAGCACCCGTGGGGGCCTCCGGCATCTAGCGATCGGTTCTGAATGCCTCACCTAAATTTTCGCCGTTCACCGCTTGCAGCGAATGCGCCGATTGCTGACGAGTGGTCAGCTATCCGGAAAGAATCCAGGTTATGACCTGCGGATCGGTACCGAGAAGTCTTAGTCCGCCGTCGAAAAGCGCTTCGAGTCCCCCTGATTCGTTTCGAGAGTCTCAGAATTTGACGCGGTCAGAAATGCACAAGGTGTTGGACGCCAAAACACAAAATGTAGCCGAGAGGAGTGAGTTAAAAGTATTTACTGCGCGAGGCGAAGCGCGTGTGCTACTGGTTCCTTGCACGTACCAATATGGAGCTTGTTCCACCTCCTCGAGCCTCTAACATTTCTGCGGATGCGAGACCCTTTGCACGCCGACTTGTCCCGAGGCATTGCCATTCTTTCGTGGCTGAAGGAGCGCAAGGAAGAAATGGCCGAGCTCCTGGCGGAACTGGTTGTCATTCCCACGGAGAATCCGCCCGGGAACAACTATCGGGCTTGCACAGACCTGCTCCAACAACGCATCGAGCAACTGGGTCTCGACTGTAAACGAATTGCCCCGGCTGGTATGCGAAGCCAGCCGGAGGATGCTCCTGCCTCCCTCATGGCGAACTACGGGAGCCGAGAGAGAACACTTTATTTCCACGGACATTACGACGTGGTTCCGGCACAGTCGCCGGAACAATTCCAGCCAATCCGCGAAGAAAATTTTCTGTTCGGACGCGGCTCCTGCGACATGAAGGGCGGAATCGTGGCGATGCTCTACGCGATTCTGGCGATCGAAACTTGCGGTGAGAAGTTGAACGGGAAGATCGCACTGATGCTGGTGCCCGATGAAGAGACTGGAGGAAAACGAGGGTCCGCGTGGCTGGCGCGGGAAGGGTCTTTGGGACGAAACGGAGTAGGGATGCTCCTGGCGGAGCCGACCGGTGGTGTGGTGTGGAATGCCAATCGCGGGGCAATTTCGCTGCGCGTGCGAGTGCTGGGAAAATCGGCACATGTCGGATTGCAGCATCAGGGAGCAAACGCGTTCGAGCGCATGCACCTGGTGGTCGAGCGCCTGCAGGAATTGAAGCGAGAAGTGGAGCAGCGCTGCACACGTTACACTGTTGCCGCCGAGCAACGGCGCAATTCGATCCTGATGCTGGGCGGACAGAGCGGCGGCGGAACCAACTTCAATGTGGTGCCGGAAGAGTGCTGGTTCACGATTGATCGGCGCATCAATCCGGAAGAAGACCTTGCGGAAGAAAAAGCGAGCCTGCTCGGCGTGTTGGAGGAGTGTAAGCAGGCGGGGATTCCGCTCCAATGGGACATCCTGCAAGAGGGGCGCTCGGCCGCCTGCGGAGAGGGCGAACCTCTGGGCGATGCGCTTTCGCGCAGCGTGCAGGCGGTGACCGGCAAACCGGCTTGCTTTCAAATGTGTCCCGGGCTGCTGGAAACTCGCTTCTACGCGGAAGCGGGGATTCCTGCCTATGCCTGCGGGCCGGGTTTGCTTTCGGCGGCGCATGGGCCAAACGAATACGTTGACCTGCGAAAGATGATCGATTGCGCGGCGATTTATGCGCTGACAGCGATGGATCTGTTGAACGCCTGAGTTCGAAGCTACGTCATCGCATAATCCGGGAGCTTTTACTGTTCGGGGATCTGGAGACGCAACTGCACATTGGCGATTGAAAAATAAAAAGACCCCGCACCGGTGCAGGGCGCGGAGTCTCGAGGTTCACTCAGGTTTTGAGAGCAGCCGGTTAGGCTAGCCGAGCCTTGCGGCCCCATAAGCCGATCGTGAACAATCCGGCGGTTAGAAGCGTGAAGGTGCCAGATTCCGGCACAGAGATCGACGGGGAAGAAGAAAGCGGCTTGAGCCCGCGAATTCCTAACGCCCAGCTCCATTGCTCGTTTCGCGAGCGACTCTCAACATCGCCGCAAGGCTGCGTTCCACATCCGCCACCGTGGTCGCCCAAGACGACACACTGATCCGCATCGCTTTCCGCCCGTGCCAGGTGGTGCCGCCGCACCAGCAAGTGCCCTCCCGTTGGATGCCCCCGATCACGCGTTCGGTCGTCTCGTCGTCACCGAAGGCAACCAGGACCTGGTTCAGCTCGACCTCGTTGAGAACTTCAAATCCTGCCGCGCGCAAGCCATCGGCGAAGGCGACGGCGTGGCGGCAACATTGCCTGACTAGGGCTGCTACTCCGGTGCGGCCCAATGTTCGCAAGGCAGTCCATATCTCAATGGCACGCGCACGCCGAGTGGATTCCGGCGTCCACTGCATCGGTTCGCGAGCCTTCCCCTGGGCAAGATAAGGCGCGCTGATCGCCATTGCCGCGTGTAGGTGGCTCGGTTCGCGCACGATGGCAATCCCGCTGTCGTGAGGAACATTCAGCCACTTGTGCGCGTCCACGCCCCAAGAGTCGGCGGCCCCTACCCCCTTGGTCAGCTCCTGAAGTTCCGGCAACACTGTTGCCCACAAACCAAATGCGCCATCCACGTGCACCCACGCATTGCCGCCGCGGGTGAGTTCACGGATCTCCTGAACTGGATCAAAGCTGCCCGTGTTTACATTTCCCGCTTGGGTGCAGATAATCGTCGGACCATCGCAGCGCGGAAGCGCATTCGCCCGCATCCGGCCCTGGCGGTCACAAGGTACCCTTTTTACGCGGTCCCGCCCCAGCCCGAGCATGGCCAGCGCCTTGAGCGCCGTGGCGTGCACTTCGTCGCCGACAACTACCGTGATGGGCGGCGCGTTAAACAGCCCGTCGGCTTCTACATTCCATCCGCTTCGCGCCAGCACCGCATGCCGCCCAGCGGCCAGGCCCGTAAACGTGGCCATTTGCGCGCCGGTAACAAACGCTCCGCCACAACCTGGCGGAAGCCCAAAAAGTTCCAGCAGCCAGGCTAGGGTAGTGTCTTCCAGTTGCGCCGCTACCGGAGAGAGGACGCGCAAGCACGCGTTTTGGTCCCAGGCGGCCGCAAGCCAATTGGCGGCGACCGTGGCAGGCAAAGCGCCTCCGGAAACAAAGCCGAAGTAGCGCCCTCCGGTGATGGCAACCGTGGCAGGTGAACCCACCTGGTCCAGCAGAGCAAGTACCTCGGCGGGACTTTGCGGGACTTCCGGCAGCGGCCCGCCAAGTTGCGCCAGATCGTCCAACTGTTCCTGCGACGGATAGACACGACGCTTGGAGATTGTTTCCAGGTAGCTCACCGCGCGCTGGGCGGCGTCGTGAAGAAGACCCGTGGTGGAATCCCGCTCGGCCGTAGGTGCTCTCTCATCGATGTGAGTCATAAGTGGTCGCCGTGATTTTGGACCTTTCTGTTGATTTACAAACCTGTGGCGGGGAAAAATCCCAATTGTCACCCCGAGCGCGGATGGAAGTATTTAACTCTCGAACGTGCCTTTACCCCAGTGCCAATATGGCGTTTGCTTTATACCTCCTCGTCTTGCATCCTCTCTCGTATGCAACACAACTCACGCAACGACCACGGTCGAGGCATAGTCCTCCGAATTCGGAATTCCAGGTAATCCCGAGATTGAGATTCGAATGCATGTTGTTTGTTAGAAAAGCGAAGACCCTGCGCCGGTGCAGGCGCAGGGTCTCGATGCTCGCTCAGGTTTTGACTGCCGCCGGTTACGCCAACCGGGCCTTCTGGCCCAGCAGGGCGATCCCGAGCAATCCGGCGGTTAGAAGCGTGAAGGTGCCAGATTCCGGCGCTGAGGTCACAGAGGAGGAAGAAAGGTCATTGGATACCGCAAATGCCTTCCCGCCTCCTTTCTGCGTGCCGTTGGCATTCCAGTAGCCTGTTGCCTGGACGTGAAGTGGCCCACTGACCGCGCCATTGCTGAAGTTGACGCTGAAAGTGTAGAGAGTTGTTCCGAGTTGAGTGGTTAAAGGCAACGACGTATCCCAGCAGACTGCGCCGGACGTTTGCGTTGTATTGCAACCACCACCCGATCCAACCGCACTATTGTTTTGACCACCGCCCAGTGCATAGTAGCCTCCGGGTGCGGAAACCAGCGTGGGTGAGCCTGAGTAGTTGAAACCTTTCAGGGTCACATCACCGAGATAAATCCCCCCGCACGCCTTGGCGTTCGTGCACTGAACCGTCAACGTTGCGGTGGTGTTGGTAACCGAACCCGTGAATACCATGCTGTTGTAGGTAAAGCTGTCGGCGTGTGCCGTGCTTCCGAGCGCGAGCACGAGCAGAACGACACCCACCAAACTGACCAACCGGTAAGTGTTCATATACCCTCCAACTGCATGAACGTAGGAACAAGGTTGCACTCGTGTGGCCAAGAAACCGAAATCCAGCCAATTCCCTGGCAGTTTTTAACTCATTCATTTTCAGCAGTGTAATGGCGTACCAGAAGGGTAATTCCAGCTTTCAAACTTGGTTCTTCCGACCGCGAAAAGTGAACCTAATAGTTTCTGACCACATGGGGGACCAATCCTGCGAATCACAGCCGCCTTCGAAGCGATTCGCCGTTCGCCACTGACCAAGTCGGTTCCCCGTGCTCCTCAGGTCTTCACCTGAGTCCTCTGAGGTGAATACCGGGTTTCGAAATGGAGGATTCTCCGAATTGTCTCAATCCGCCGAACCGCTATCTTGTCAGTACCGAGAGCGGGCCGCCTCCGTGCACCGGGCCCCCACCTCCTTCACCCCGAGAACAAACGCTCAGTCACGGAGGCGACCAACTCATGGTTATAAAACTGGTGGGAGAAAAGATCGCGCAGCACCGAAGTTCAAACGATGGTGGGGCTGGCTGTCGTGAACGACGCCTGGGCAACGGTGCAGATTGGGGGAAGCCGTGAACGACATGAACAACGATGTTCCCAAATTTGTGACCGAGGCCAGAGCCTCATATGTGCTCGGGATACCACAAGTGGACTTGCGCCGTATTTCGAAGGAATCTGGATTGGGCCATCTGGAACGCGCGGGAAACGAAGAAGAGATGTATTTCACCTATGAGGAATTGAGACGGATTTTCCATCTCGCGTACCCGTTGCCGGTGAGCCATTGACGTGCCGGCTGGAGCAACTAGAAACGGCTGAACAATGCTGGGGAGCGGAACGCATTGGCGAACTATCGGGAGCAGCAAATGGAAGTAGCCATTAAGAGCCAGGAACGACACGCAATGACTATGGGCCCGACCAAAGTTCGCAGCTCCTCGCGCAAGCAAACCGAACATTTCCGATCGAAGAAATACCCATTTGACGCGGCGCTGCTGACAGTGACGGAGGACGCCGAGCAGCTGCGCCAAAATGTCTCGCGTCTGATCGCTCAAGGCGAGGAAATCGCCAACGAAACCATTTTCCAGACGTTGCTCTCCGATGCCAACCGGGAGCTTGCAAGCTTGCTCCAAGACGTGCGCAAGATCCAGGACGACCCGCTGCTCGACGAAGGGCAGACCGGGCGGATGAAAAAACTGATGATGCGCGCCGTCCATTGCGCCGCGAAGCACTACATGCTGCAGGCGGAGCTGGGCAACCTGGCGCTGACCGACGAATTGACTGGCTTGTGCAACCGCCGTGGGTTCATGGCCATCGCGGAACGCCAATTGAAAATCGGCCACCGCACTGGACGGGGAATACTTCTTTTCTTCATGGACATTGATGGCATGAAACAGATCAACGATTCGTTCGGCCATGGCGAGGGAGACTTGACCCTGAAGCGTACCGCCAAAGCCCTGAAAATGACCTTTCGAGATTCGGACGTGATCGCACGGCTGGGTGGAGATGAGTTCGCGGTGCTGGCGATTGAAGCCTCGGACAACAGCGAAGCGGCCATTCGGGCCAGGCTAAGCGAGGATCTGAAATCCGTCAGCGCGGGGGAGACGCGCTA